>SESB01000312.1_pt1 | contig 36051 bp, 30 predicted proteins | sample 3171441 | NCBI WGS metagenome assembly SESB01 (sample SAMN06051867, study PRJNA518727) | freshwater metagenome | biome: subpolar coniferous forest; feature: holomictic lake; material: water; isolation source: holomictic Lake 227, 6 m depth | place: Canada: near Kenora, Ontario | collected... | reverse complement strand
GGGCGGCCACTACCTCCGGCGTATCTCCGCTGACTTCCGCTTGGCGCGGCGGTTCTTCGGGCGCTCCGAACAGGATGACGCGCATCCGCAGTTTCCGCTCGCTGACTTGGGTGGTGACGCCGACGGGCAAGGTGCAGTCGCCGTTCAGGAGGCGCATCAATTCCCGTTCTGCGCGGATGGCCACCCAGGTCGGTTCGTGGTTGAGCGCGGCGAAAAATGCGGCGTCCCCTGCCCGGCATTGCAGGGCGATGGCTCCCTGGCCGATGGCGGGCAACATGGGGACGACTTCTGCGTGGAAGGTGCCTTCTTCGGTTTCGAGGATTCCGTTTACGGCGTGGTATCCAAGGCGATCCAGCCCGGCTTGTGCCAGCACGGTGCCGTGCAGTGTTTGTGATTCCCGCAGCTTGCGCAGCCGCGTGGCGACGTTGCCGCGGATCTCCTCGATGAGGAGATCCGGGCGGTGGAATTGCAGTTGCCGCGCGCGGCGGACGCTGCTTGTGGCGATAAGCGCGCCGTGCGGGATTTCGCCGCCGGTTTTGGTGATCAGGACGTCGGCGGTGTTGGCGCGTTCGAGCACTGCGGCGAGCTGCAGGCCGCCGGGCATTTCGCCGGGCATGTCCTTGCAGCTATGAACGGCCAGATCGATTTCCTTTCGCAAGAGCGCTTCTTCAAGTTCCTTGGTGAAGAGGCCTTTCGCGCCCGCCGGGGTTTGCTTGATGAGGCTCATGTCGAGCTTGCGATCCCCGGAAGTGGTGAACTTGCGAATGGTAACGCTTGTCTCGGGATAAACGCGAGCGAGAGCGGCGAGTGTCAATTCCGCCTGGGCCAGCGCCAATGCGCTGCCGCGTGTGCCAAGGGTGAGGTTTTTCATGGTTCGTTTGCGGGAGTTTGAACGGTGGTGGGATCGGGCCGCGGCGTCGCGAGCCATTGGTGGAACTCGCCGACATGCCGGGCGATGATTTGCTCACAGTGAGTAATCTCCTGCTTGCGCACCTCGATCCCCTGCCGGGCGATGGCTTGGAGGGAGTCGATGTCGTAAAGGTAGGCGCCTTCGATGTCGTTCACCGACGGCTCCACGTCGCGCGGCACTGCGAGGTCGATGACGAAGAGGGGCCGGTCGGGACGCTGGCTCATGACCGGGGCGATCTTGGCATGGGTGACGACGGCATGGGTGGCGGCGGTGGAGGAGATGAGGATGTCGATCTCATGGTAGCGCCGGTCGCATTCTTCAAAAGGGATTGCTTCCCCTCCCATGTCTGCCGCGAGAGTCGCTGCGCGCTCGTAGGTGCGGTTTGCCACGAAAAGGGTTTTTACGCCGCGCGAGAGCAGCGCGCGCGCGGTCAATTCGCTGGTTTCACCCGCGCCAAGAATCATCACGCGGCAGGAGGTCAGATCTCCGAAGATTTTTTCCGCAAGATCGACCGTCACCGAGCCGACGGACACGGGGCCCCGGGTGATGCTCGTTTGGGTGCGCACTTCCTTGGCCACGTTAAAAGCCCGCTGGAAAAATTTGTTGAGGTTCCGCGCCGTGCTGCCCGCCGCGGTTGCCGCCGCGTAGGATTTTTTGATTTGGCCGAGGATTTCCGTCTCGCCGATGACCATGGAGTCCAAGCCGCTGACGACCCGGAAGAGGTGGTTGATGGCGGTTGGGCCGTCGTGGGCGTAAAAGGGATCCGGGATGGTGGGGGTCATGCCGCTTCGCTCTGCCGCGAACTGTTGCAGGGAGCACATGGCGGCGTTGGCATCGCTGGCTGCGGCGTAGAATTCCACCCGGTTGCAAGTGGAGACAACCACGGCTTCGGCAATGCCCGGAAGGGAGGTCAGGGTGGCGAGCGAGCGCGCCAATTCCGGTTCGGGGATGGCGAATTTTTCGCGCACGTCCACTTGGGCGGTTCGGTAGCTGAGACCGAGGCAGAGAATTTGCGGCTGCGGGGTTTCGCTCATAACCCGGCTCTCCGGTAAAGCTCCGAAGCCTGCACCACCGGGCTTTGATCCGCTTTGGGTTTCGGGTTGATGTGCGCCAGAACGCACAGCATCACGATCGACAAGACAAATGCCGCCACGGAGAAAAGCGCCACGCGGCGGGGGCCCAATCGGCGGCCCAGCGCCAGCAACAAATAGGAGACCCACATTGCCACACTCCAAACCAATACTCCGTGGGCAACCGGCACGCGGATGGCGACGGCGGAAGCGAGCCCGGCGGTCAGGAGGAATAATCCCATCCAAAGCAAGCGCAGATTGGCCGTTGCCAGCGCGGTGATGGGCGGCATCTGGAAAAAAAGGGCGCCCAAGCGGTGGGTTTTAAGCTGGCGTTCCTGGGCCAGATACATCACCCCGGCCACTCCCGCCAGGGCAAAGGCTCCGTAGGCGATGACCGAAAGGGCGGCATGCAGTTCCATCCACGGGCTGTGCGGGGGAAACGGCGGGTGCGGCGTGTCGATGGGGGCAAGGAGCGCGATGGTTTGCAGCAAAAAGATGAGGGGTTCCGTGAACATCCCCAGCAGGGAAAGGCGATAGGCGGGGCCGATCAAAAAGTAGAAGAGGGCAATGGACCAACTCAGGAACACGAGCACTTCAAAGAGGTTCGTTAGCGGGCAATGGGCAAGCGCCTTGCCGCGCAGGACAAGGAATGCGGTCTGGAGGGCGAAGCCTGCGGCCATCATCGCGAGGTTGAAGCGGCGCGGACGGTAATGCCCCGCTTTGAGGGAGACCAGGGTGGCGGCAAACCCAATGAGAAAACAAAGCGTGGAGAGAATCAGGGGAAGTCGATCCATTTTTAAAGTGTGCCTACCCTAGCGAAGCTCTCTGGGTAATGCAAATGCGGAGAAGTGCAATTCCAGAGAGCCTGCGTTGCCCTGTGCTATTTCGGCGTGGCGCCGGTGTGGCAGTCGCTACAGGAGAAGTCGGAATACTCGGCGTCGATGTGGATGAAGTCGTAGCCTTTCGCGTTGAGTTTGAGGACTTCCTCATCACTGCCCTGCGCAAGGATCAAGTGGCACGATTTGCAGTCGCTGGCCTTGACGGTCGTCTTGCCGTCGGCGGCCTTGTGCTGGCCGTCGTGGCAACGGAAGCAACCGTTGGTTTCCTTGTGGCTCAGGTTGTCGGGATGCACGCGCCAATCCGCCTTCATCTCCGGGAAGAAGTTGGCGCTGTAGATGGTTTGCGCCTGGGCGATGATCGAGCCGACGTCGGAGCGATCCGGGTAATCCGCGCGCAGGGCGGCGTCAATTTTCTGAAGCGCCTCCGCTTTGGTGGCATACGGCTGGATCAATGCCTCGACCACCTTTGCTTTCACCCACGGGATCTTGGGGCTGATCTGCCCGTTGGCCAGTGCATGATCCACGGCGTCATTGGGAGTGCGGAAGTGATGCGAGGGCCGGTTGTGGCAGTCCATGCAGTCCATGGTGCGAAGGGGATACTTCGCGGGGTCGCCCTTGAAATCGGGCGTGCGGTATTCCGTAACCACTCCTTTTTCATTGGTGAAGCGGATCCAGGGAATGGTGCTCCGCGTCTCGTCTGGTGAGATGTACTCGATCTTGTTGCCGAGATTCATGTGCCAATGGATGCCGCCCACAGGGCCGCTTGCGGGATCGCCGCCGCCGACATTCAGCAAGAGGCGTACGGTGAAGGGGGTGTTCTTTTCATCCGCAAGGAAGTGGCGCAGGGTGCGCTCCATGGATCCGGTATATTTTTGCGGCCAGTGGCACTGTTCGCAGGTTTCCTGGGCGGGGCGCTGCTTGGCGGCAGTCAGGCGGATGGGGCGATCAAAGTCTCCCGCGAGGGTGTGATACAACTGGCGCACGCCGTTGATCTTGGTCTTAAAATAGGCGACGGCACCGGGGCCGACGTGGCACGCGACGCAGTCGACCCGCGCGTGCGGAGAGTGTTGGGCGGTGACAAATTCCGGGTCCATGGGCACATGGCAGGCTTGCCCGCAGAACTGGACGGTCTCTGTGTAGTGATAAGTCTGGTAGCTGCCCAGGGCGGTGAGAAAAAGAAAGGCCACGCTGCCGAGCGCGAAGATCCCCAAAATCTTGCGGTCACGGGGGCGCAAAAGATCAATGGTCAGCATTCCCGCCAGAGCGCCGGGCTGGATGCGGCTCTCCTGGCGGAGTTTCAGCCACGCGCCCGCCACGATGAGCATGAGTCCTGCAACAAGGAAGCTGGGGGCCACCACATAGGCCAGAATGCCCATGTAGGGATTGCCATGATGCGAGAAGAGATCCACCGCAAACAGCAGCACGAAGGCGAAGAAGCTCGCGGCGGCGATAAGCAGGCCGAGCAGGCTGATCCAGTTTCGCAACAGGAGTTCTCTGGACGTTGGTTTTTTAGACTCGTTACTCATTTTTAACTCGGGAGAAAAGAGACCGTTGGGCACACGCGGCGCCCAACGGTCTCCAGGATGACATTACATTTGCAGGGCGACTACTTTTTAAAGCTGCGGATGTGGGCCACCAAGGCTTTGATTTCGTCGTCCGTCAGCTTGTCCTTGAAGGGTTTCATCTTGTCCTTGCCTTCCTTGATTGCGGTGAAGGCTTCTGCATCCGTGAATTTGGCTTGGGCCTTGGCGTCCGTGTAGTCTGCCAGGCCGAGCTTCTTGCCCATCATGGTGTTCCCCGTGCCGTCTTTTGCATGGCAGGAGGCGCAATTCTTGGCCCAGTTTTCACCGGCATCAGCAGCAGAGGCGCTTCCGGCAGCCAAAACCAGGGATGCGAGAATCAGCAGGGTTGTTAATTTTTGTTTCATAAATAGTGATTTTGATTTTTTGAGTTGTGGAGTGCAACACCAGGATCGCTCCCGCGGCTAGAACCGGACGAGCACGCTGGTGGAAACCAGCGACCCGGTGAAGTTGCCGTAGCCGTAGGAGGTCTCGTCGCGGCTGGAGATGTAGGTGTATTTGAGCGTCAGGCGCGCATTGCGGCAAAGCTGCCTCTGGATGCTCGCCGACACGGTTTGCTCCTCCTGGCCTGCGCCGTAGGGTTGGCTGAGGACCACGCTGCCTCCGAACAGGTCGTTGTTTCCGTAGTCGTTGGCGCGGTAGTAGGTGTAATCCGCCCGGAGGTCGGTTTTGTCGTTGAGCGCAAACCCCGCACCCAGGCCTGCCGTCCAGTAGTTGTTCTTGAAGCTCAAATTGACCGGCCCGCTCACCGGATAGCCGTCAACGAATTTGGAGGGCGGGGTGAGAACCCCGCCGGAGAGGGTGGCGAATTGGGGATCCTGGAGGCCGATGGAGGCTGGCGTGTTGGTCTCGTTCAGCACGTAGCTGAAATTCCCTTGCAGGTAGAGGCGGTCCAACGGAGTCCAGGTGATGCATTCGTTGAACATGTTGCTCGTTTGCGTCGCGGATTTCTGCGGGGCCAGCTCTTCTGCGGTCACGTAGCTTGTGATGCGCTGGTAGTCGTAGCGGCTGACCAGCGTGAGGTTGTTCAACGGACGGACCGTGACCCGGAAGTTCACATTGTCGGTGTTGAAGTTCTGGTTGGAGATGTATCCATCCCCCAGCGGGCTGTCGTAGCTGTAATGATCGTCCTTGTGGTAATACTGGCCGGAGAAGCTCAAGCGCTGCAAGGGATACCAGTTGAAGCCGGTCGTGTATTTCTGCGCCAGGCGGTTGCTGTCCCAGAAGGTGTTCAGCTTGATGGCGCCGGAGGAAAGCGGGCCGGCAACTTGAGTGACGTTGTGGGGCTTCACGCCGTCTGTTTGGAGAATGGCGCTCTGCTGGAACTGGATCACATTTTGATTGTCTTCATCCCAATCGCCCCGGGCATAGAATGCCCAGTTCTTCAAGCCGGTGTAGCGGATTTCGAGGTTCTCCGCCCACTTCTGAAGCGAATAGTTGCTGTTGGCAATGGAGGGGAGTGTCGTCCCCTGAAGGTAGGTGGCGGTTCCCGTCGTGACGGTTCCTGTGGTGACATAGGCCTTTGCCGAGGAGTTCACGCCGGTGTCAGTCCAGCTTGAGAGGGCGTCGGTATCCTCATGGCTGTAACGGACGCCGGTGATGACGGAGAGATCCGCCAGGGGAATCCACATGAGGTTCATGTTGAACGCGTGCTGGCTTGTTTCCGCGCCGCCGAGAAGATTGATGTAGCCCGAGACAGCTCTGGTGGCCGGAGTGCTCCCGAGGGCTGCGCTTGTGCCGCTTGTGGCCGCCAGCGGCAATGTGGGAAAGCGCGGATCCCTGAACGCGGATGCCCCGAAAATCCCTTGATAGGGAGAGTCGTAGTTGGTTCCCTGGATGCGGCTTCCCGAGATGTCGCTATTGAGCGTCGAGAATTCATAGGCCGAAGTCAGCCACAGTTTCTCACCAAAACGCGTCTCTGTGGTTGCGTGGGTGCTGAAGGTGTCAGACTTCAAACCGTCCTCCTGGGTCAGGTAGCGGTCGAGCTTGACGTCGCTGTACTTTGCCGTTGGGTTATACTCCCCGGGACGAACCAAGGTGTTGAGGGAGTCGTTGTTATTGATGAGTTCCGCCCGTGCGCCCACGCCCACGTCGGTCTTGCCAACGGTTTGCTTGGCGTCCAACGCGAAGACATCCCTCTTCTCATTGAGGTTGCGGAATGCAGGCACGATTTTCCGCACGTTGCCGTAGATGTTGGCTCCTGTCAGAGCGGTGTCTCCCCACATGGTGGAGTCTTTTGTGCCGTCGCGCCAGATGTGGTCGTAACGGAAAGTGATCTCGGGCAGGTTGGGCATGCGCAGGCCCAATTCAGCCCATACGTCGCCGCGATCCACCTCAAGCTCGTCATTGAGGGGATTGATCATGACTCCATCCCCCGGCAGCGCCTTGTTGGGGAAAAATCCCCCCATGCCGTTGTAATAGGTGCGGAACTCCTTGTAGCCGACGCGGAGATAACCGACGTCGGTTTTGGAGATATCCAGGAGGAGGTTGTAGTCATGGTTGCCAAAGATGGCGTGGCCATCGAGCTTGGCGAACCACTTGTTCCCGAGGGACTGTTCCAGGTGCATGTCGTTGATGCCGCCGAACATGTTGTCGGCCACCCCGGTCCTCTGCTGGCCTTGCGCCTTGTTGCCTTTGTAGAGAGCGCCGCCAACGCCCACGTCCACCCAGTTGTTGAAGGTGTCTTCTTCCGTCTTAACGATGTTCTTGGACGCTTCTCCGGCCCACAGGGGGGCAGCGCCAGCCATCGCAACACAGGCGCAGAGCGCCGTGCGAGTGATCCGATCCAATAAGGAGATTGTCATTTTCATTTTGAGGGGTCTTTCGCAGTTCAGAGGGAGGGTTAGTACCGAAGGGTTGGGCTGGTTTGCGAACCGTGCACGGCCTCATGGCAGCCGGCGGACCAGCAGGCGCCGGTGAGCCGGGTGGTGTGGTTGCCGCTGCCGATGGTGAGTTGCCCGGGAGGCATGGGTGAGGTGTTTGGCAATTGCTGCTGGAAGTGGCACTTCAAGCAGAGCGATGCGTTGCGCTGGAGGAGCATGCGGGGGTTGATGGTGCCGTGCGGATCATGGCAGGAGGTGCAACCGTCGCGCACTGCCTCGTGGCGGAATACAAACGGGCCTTTCTGCTCTGTGTGGCATTGGGCGCAGGTGTCGTTGGCGCTCATCAAGGATGTGCCGCCGCCTTTCTTCGCGTCGCCCTTGTGCGGGTCGTGGCAGTCAGTGCAGCTTACCTTGCCTTGGAGCACCGGATGGGTGTGGGGAAGGTTGAACTTTGCGCGCACGTCCAGGTGGCACTGGAAGCAGGTTTCCGGGGATTTCTTGGGATTGAGGATGGTGTTGGCTGCGCCGCCGGATTCGATGTGCTTGCTGCCGGGGCCGTGGCACGATTCGCACCCGATGTTATCGGCATTCTTGCCTTGGGCCTTCAACCGCGCGTGGGTGGCGGTGGGGAAATAACGCGTGATTTTTTCATGGCAATCCGAGCAGGCCTTGGAACCCGCGTAGGAAGACCCTGGAATGCTTGGCGGAGCCATGATGGGCTGTGAAAGTGTGCCGCACGAGATCATCGTGAGGGCAACCGCCGCACAGCCGGCGAAAAGCAACATGGTTTTCCGAGGTGTGCCCTGGAGCCAGCGCTTCAGGGTCAGGAGGGGAGTTTTTTTCATTTTGTGTGGGTGTTCGCAGGAATGGTGTGGGTGGGCGACTTCAATCAGGAATCTTAATATCAGGAATAATTTTTTTGAATTCTTCGGATATTATCTCCCTGTTTTGCTTATGCACGTTTTCCCTGAAAAGCCCCCCTTTCGACAAGCTCTCTATTGTCCTAGATGCACCTTTTGTTGCTTTTCCATGAGGAGAATACGGCCAAAATAAGCAGTAAACCCTCTTATGGTTGCTTGGGTGCCTATAGGGGTTTTCCTGATAGTGGAAATTTTTTGAAAAATGCGCGCTCTCCTGACTTCCGCGATGGGGAAATATTCCGTCGCATCAAAAAATAGGATGAGGAAACCTGATGGGATCTCCGCGCGATCTCCTGCGAGCGCTTATTCCACCGAGGCGCTCCGCCAGCGGGCGATGGGCAGCGCTGCAAGGGCCATCAGCGCCAACTGGCTTGCCACAAAGGCCATGAGCCAAGGGAAAGCCTTGTCCATGAAACCGTAGGAATGGAGGCCGACGCCGAGCATGTTGACGCCAAACCAGGAGAAGCTGGTGACGATGTTGCCGAAGAGGGTCAGTATCATCAATCCGCGCTGGCGGATGATGCCGCCCCAACGGGCATGGAGGATGATGGCGCACCAGAGGACGATGAGAAGGGCTCCGTTTTCCTTGGGGTCCCAGCCCCAGAAGCGGCCCCAGGATTGGTCCGCCCAGATGCCGCCGAGCACGGTGCCGACGAAGCTGAAGAGGGTGGCAAAGCAGAGGACGCCGTAGGTCATGCGGGAGAGCGATTGTGCGGAGGCGCGCGTCAACGAGCGGGTGAGCACGCCGCGGATCACGTAGATGATGGCCAGCATTCCCGCGAGGAACATGGCGGAGTAGCCGAGGGTGATGGTCACCACATGGGTTGCGAGCCAGATGTTGGTGTCGAGCACGGCCCGGAGCATTTCCAGCGTGTCGCCGGTGGCCGCAAGGTGATGGGCGATGATGAGGGTGACAAAGCCGATCACGGACGAGCAGGCAAGGCCGATGCCGTCGCGGAACAGGCGTTCCAGGAAGAGCCCGATGATCACGGTTCCCCAGCCGATGAAGACCGCCGAGGAATAGAGGTTGGTGACCGGCGGGCGGCCCTGCAAAACCATGCGCGCGGCGAGGCCGAAGGTGTGCAGCGCCAAGGCGAGCAGCGTCAGCAGGAAGGCGGAGCGATTCAGCGGCTGGGACCAGCCGATCCACGAAGCGCACACGAGCAGGAAGACGAGCACGTACAGCGTCATGCTCTGGTAAAACGGCGCGATGTGATTGAAGAGGAACTCGAAGGATGCGCGGCCTGTCGTGGCCGGTTCGTGAGCGGCCATTGCGGCGGCGAGAGCGTGGACTTGCTGGTTGAAGAGATCGGTTTTGCCTGCGCGATAAGCGTCGCCTATCGCCGCATAGGCTTTCACGGCGGGATGGATTGCGCCCTCGGTGCGAGCCTGTGACAAACTCGCTCCGAGGGAAGTCCACTCCCCTGCCCCTTTCAGCGGGGGCACCGGCAGGATGGAACTCGCTTCCGCCAGGGTTTGGTAGCGGTGGGCGAGCTTGTCGAACATGTCCACTTTTTCTTTTTCGAGCGCAGTCAGAGTGCCGCTCTTAAGGAACAGATTCCTGACGGACGGAATGAGTTTTTCGTAGGACTCAATCTCGGCGGCAAAATTTTGCGTTTCGTCCGGCCGCAGGCTGCGCCGGAGTTGCTGATCCACGATGAGCGCGTTGCGGAGGTTGTAGATGGCGGTTTGATAGGGCGACCGCTGGGCGGATTCGATGCCCCCGGCTTGCTGCCCCTCCGTGTCGATTTTTTCAAAAAACGGCTCCAGCTCGGCGTAGCTGAAATATTTCCGGTCTCCCTGCTGCCAGCCGAAGAGGCCCAGCACTTCCGGGTTGTTGATGGCAAAGACGGGGTATTGATCCGCTGCGGGAAGATGGAACAGCACGTCCGCCAGCCAGTGCATGGCGGTGAGGGTCTCGCCGCTTTCCAGGCGCACGGTCTGCCGCCCGCGCAGGATGACGAGGGCGTTGCGCGCCACGGTGTCCAGCGGCTTCAAACGGCCGTCGGCGAGGACGGGGATTTTGCCGAACGCGGTGAAATCAAAATCTCCGGGCGACAGCTTCGGCATGCGCAGGCTGGATGCGAGGGAAGCAAGGGCGAGGATCAGCACGATCCAGGGAAAGAGGCGTTTCATTTTGCGGAGGCGGCTTTGGTGCGCCGTGTAAAACCGATGAAGTGATAGGAGAACTGAAGGAGCAGCCCGAGGCCGACCACGACGCATGCGATGTACGGCGCGACGAAGCTGGGGTTGTGCACCACTTGCAGGATGGAGGACTGGTCATCCCCGCCGAACCCTGACTGGTAGTAGGTTTCCCCGGCGTAGCGGAACGGGTGGTTCATGTAGATGAGCACGTCGCGATGGACGTTGTGCCCGGGGTCGTTGAGGGTGATCTGGCTGGCGAAGTTTTTCGGGATGTCTGTCCCGGGATAACGCTCGTGGGTGAATTTCTGGAGTGTGAGGCTGTAGGGTTTGTAATAGCGGATGGGCCGCATCTCGATCTGCCAGGCGCCGCCGGCGCAGGAGAAAGTCTGGGGGTTTTCGAGCGCTTCTGAAACCAGCCAGGTGCCACGGGGAACGGAGGCGGCGTCGGCAGTTTCTTTTGGCTCAAGCTGGAGGATCGCGCTCTTCACATCGCGCCCGTCCACGGAGGTTGTCTGGGGCAGTTCCCGCACGGAGACTTGGGCGCCGAGGCCCTGCTCTGCGGCCCGTTCGGTTTTTGCCATCATCGGCCCCAGCTTTTGGAGCTGTGAATTTTCAAAGTAATTTTTGATGGCGATGCGGAAGGGGAGGTTTTCCAAATCGAGGACTCCGCCACGCCGCAGGCGGGCCTCGGAAACGGCTGTGACCTTGTCGGAGTCGCGGTTCCGCTTGTCAATGATCACCAACTCGCGGAGGCGCGAGTCTTCTGAATAATTTTTGGTTTCTCCCTGTGCGATGAGGATCTGGCTTTCGACGGAAAACAAATCTGTGAAAAGGCCGCCCGCGAGCATGATGATGAGGCCGCCGTGAATGAGGTGAATCCCGACATTGCGCAGGTTCATGCGGAAGCGACGGAGGTGCGCGGCGACCAGGTTGAGCAGCAACACGGCTCCCAAAAGGTGACCGCCGGGAAATACCGGGATGCGGAACCCCGTGGACTCGGTGGGCCACCAGACCAGCAGGCTCTGGAAGTAGCGCTCCTGCACGACGTGGATGCCGTAGTGAACCTGGGCCAGGGTGCCAACGAAGACCAGAATCGTCGCCGCCGCCAAGCAAGCGATGGTGAGCTTCATGGACGAGACGAGATCAAGGAGTCGACGCCACATGATTATTGAGAGGAGGTTGGCGAGCTGGCGGGTGCCGCAGGGGTTGAGGATTTGGTCTCGGCGTCCGCTTTTGCTTCACCGAAGCGAACCGTGCCGGCCCATTTCAGGAAATCCGCCTTCTGCGCACCGACCAATTCCGCGTTTCCGCGCATTTTGAAAAAGAAGGTCATCCCTTCGCCTGTAACGATTGCGGCGAGGATCCGGCCATCCTTTGCGGCATCAGCCCCTTGGGGCAGCCCCTGGAGGTCCACCACCGTCATTTCGCCCAGCGGCGATGGGAGGTGTTCCGCCTTTTGTGCAAGGGCGTCCGCAGTGAGATCCGGCTGGCCCAGTTGGGACTGCCACCGGTTGACGTTGTCCAGGACACCGCCTGCCGCGCCCCCCAGGATGATGAGGGAAATATCCGCGCTGGCGCCATTCTCGCCCTTCACCAGGAAGCTCGCCAAACGCATGGGTGTGGGCGGTTGCATGACCCACTGGGGCGGCGGAGTGCCGGGCTGGATTTCCGACAATGGTTTGTCTGCCGCGACGATCCCGCCGCTTGTGGGGCCGATGGCGGGATGCCCTGGCGGCATCGCTGCGGGCATGGCCTGTTGCGCAGGAGGCGTGGCTTGGGCGGGAGTCTTTTCTACACTGTAAACTTTGGCCTCCTGCTTGTCTTTGCAACCGGAATGGAGCGCCAGGACGGCCAGGGCTCCGCACAGCAGGGTGGAGGGATGAAGATTCATGGGTGGGTGGTTCTATACATGGGGATTCCCCGGTGGTCAACGGACGAAATCCGCTTCGTCCGCTGCCGGGTGGAGTTAAAGGTTGTGTGCGTCAGGAAAAAAAGAAGCGAAGTTGCTGAGCCGGGTAGAGCAGGCGTCCCGCCGAAACAGTTTTTTTCCCTTTTACAGGCTCTTTTTTGTAAGCAAAGATGGCGGGAAGTTCGCATAGGCGGGACGCTTTCATTGGATCTTCTAATACCGCTTCCAGTTGAGAAAGAGCATATAGAACGTGTCTGCCACCCCTGCCGGGGTGAATCCGCTTTTCTTTTTTCCGGGGGTGTCGCTGCGCTCAACCCCCGGCTATTATCTATAAACCCTTCGGGTTAAATGCTCCGAGTTCAATGCTTCGGGTTAAATGCTTCGGGTTAAATGCTTCGGGTTAAATGCTCCGAGTTCAATGCTCCGAGTTAAATGCTTCGGGTTCAATGCTCCGAGTTCAATGCTCCGGGTTAAATGCTTCGGGTTAAATGCTCCGAGTTCAATGCTCTTTTCCAACCAGACTTGGTGTAAATTGGCGGCGGTCGTGCATGGAGGCATGAAAAACCGCTGTGCCAGTGCCCTGGAGCGGTGTTATTTCATCCGATCAAATGTTTTCTGCAGGAGGTCGAGATCACTCGCTCCATCGGATTTTGCGCGAACGGAGTTGCTCCACTTTTTCTCCGCGGCATTCTTTGTCGGGCGGTCCACTTCATAAAAGACCCCGAAGAGGCCGGGGAATGGAAGATCTGCGAGCCGGTACGCCGCAACTTCGTCTGTCACGTCATGGCGCGCTTCATCCTCGGGGGTGTTGTCTCCCTTTTTCTCTTCGATGATCTTGTATTCGCCGCCTTTGCGCGGGGTGCTGGAATCGAACGCGCCCGGAAAGAACTGGACGCACTCGGAAAGCACTTCGACGACCGAAAAGCCTTCATGATCCATGGCGCGCTCGATCATCTGCATCATGTGGCCGACCTGTGCGGCGTGGGTGCGCGCAATAAAGGTGGCTCCGGCGGCAAGCAGCTTCTTCATGGGATTCACGGGCCGATCCACCGCGCCGAAGGGATCCGTCTTTGACTTGAAGCCGATGGGCGAAGTGGGCGAGGTCTGCTTCTTCGTCAAGCCGTAGACAAAGTTGTCCATGATCACGTAGGTCAGGTTCACGTTCTTGCGCGCCCCGTGTTCAAGGTGGTTGCCGCCGATGGAAAAGCCATCGCCGTCCCCGCCGAACAGGAAGACATGGGCGTCGGGACGCGCGAGGCTGACTCCCGAGGCGAAGGGAACTCCCCGTCCGTGAATGAAGTGCGCGCCGTGGGTGTTGACAAAATACGGGAACCGCGAAGAACAGCCGATCCCGGCAAGGGTCACGATGTTTTCGTGCTGGAGCTGGCGCTTTTCCAGGATCTTGTAATAAGAGGAAAGAACCGCAAAGTCGCCGCATCCCGGGCACCAGGTGGGGTGCTCTGCGGTGAGGGATTTGCGGGTCAGCTTTTCGGTTTCGGGTGGAAGAGTGGTGGCGGTAGTCATTTTAAATTCCAGCTAAAATTTCTTTCACGAGGAAGCTGAGGCCGTCGGTTTTGGTCAGGCTTCGGATTTTGGGATTGCAGTATCTGGCGCGCAGGATGGAGGCCAGTTGTCCGTAGCCGTAGACGCCCTCGTCGTTGAGCTCCACGGTGACGATGTCTTTGAAGCGCTCGAAGAGGGCCTCGAGCCCGTTGGGAAGCGGATGCACGCAGCGGAGGTGGACGGCGGCGAGGGATTCTCCCCTGGCGCGCGCGCGATCCACCGCTTCCCGGATGGGCCCGAAGGTGGAACCCCAGCCGACAAGCAGCGTTTCGCTCTTGGGGTCGCCGTAAATCTCTGGCACAGGGAGTTCCTGCGCGAGCTTCTGGAGTTTTTCCCGGCGCTTTGCCGTCATGCCGGTATGCAGCCGTGCGCTTGCCGAGGGGTGGCCTGTCTCGTCATGTTCCAGCCCGGTGACGACCGGGTATTTGCCGCCGAGCATCCGCGATCCGGGCGGCGCATGCTGGGTAATACGATCCAGCGGGTAGGGCTTGAAATCCTCGGGGCGAGGACTCAAGTCCGGCTTCGGGTCTTGCATCAACCCTTTCAAATCCGGCTCGCTGAACGCCTCAATGCGGCTGGACAGGGAGGCGTCGCTGAGAATGAAAACGGGCGTGCTGTATTTGCGCGCGATCTGAGCGGCTTCCAACGCGATGTAAAAGCAGTCCTCCACCGTCGCAGGCGCCAGAACGACGCGGGGGCTGTCGCCGTGGCCGCCGAAGATGGCCTGGTTGAGATCGCTCTGCTCGACTTGCGTCGGCAAGCCGGTGCTGGGCCCGCCGCGCTGGACGTTGACGATGATGAGCGGGATCTCCGCCATGGTTGCCCAGCCGATGGCTTCCGTCTTGAGGGAAATGCCGGGGCCGGAGCTGCCGGTGACCGCGAGGTTGCCGGAGTAGGAAAAACCGATGGCCATGGAGACGGCGGCGATCTCATCCTCTGTCTGCACAAACAAGCCGCCGTATTTTGGCAGTTCCGCGCGCAAGATTTCCATGACGGAGGTCCACGGAGTGATGGGGTATGCCGCTCCGTAACGCACTCCGGCGGCGATCAATCCATAGGAGAGGGCCTGATTGCCATCCATGGTCACTTGGGCTCGGGCGTTCTCTTTTGGCAACACCTCGAATTGGTAACGCCGCGAAAGGACATTGCCCACGGGGTAGCTGTAACCGGCCTGAAAAGCGATGATGGCGGTGTTTGCGAGGCTTTCGTCCTTGGCTCCAAACCGCTCGCGGATCAAGGCTTTGAGCTTGTCTGCGTTGAGATTGAAAATGGTGGCGACCAACCCGAGCACAAAAATGTTTTTTCCCTTGCCGCGTGCCGCGCCGCCCTGCGCCTCGACGGTCAGGCTGGTAATGGGCACGCCCACGTAAACAAACCGTTTGTCGCTGAGATCCGGCTCGACGTTGTCCGAGTCATAAAGCAGGACGCCGCCGTGTTTCAAAAATCCGCGGTGGTTGTCGTAGCTGTGCTGATAGAACGCGACCAGAAAATCCGCCTCGTCACCGGCGGACAGGACTTCTCCGGAGCCGATGCGCACCTGGAAGATCGAAGGGCCGCCGGAAATGGTGGAGGGAATGGTTGCATAGGTCATCACGTCCTGTGCGCTGCGCCCGGCAAGTCGGGCGAGGAAGCCGCCGATTGCCTGGATGCCGTCCTGGGAATCGCCTGCAAAGCGGATGACGGCATCCCGGATGTTTTGCTCCCGCTGGGTGAAGTTTGACTGGGGGGCGGACTCAACTGCCAAAGAGGGTGCAATGTTCATGAAAGGAAGGAGTGTTGTTTTGAAATTCCAGCGGTTGCTACTTGGTTGGGTTGGTTGTCTGGGTTGCAGAAAGCAGGGAGGCGCGCATCGTTGGTTTGGGCAGGTTCGCCAAATAAACGCAGCACGCGAAAGAATGAGGCAGAAGCCTTGCTAATAATCATTTGCAATATAATAAGTATATGATTTTTCGAAATCAACTTATTTCTGAGTGGGGTGAGAAAACGGCGCCTGGGCCAAGTGTGCAGCGCCGTGGTTTTAGAGCAGTTTGGGGGGCGCAAAAAGCTGTTTTAAGGCGCATGATCCAACAACATGCGCTAATACAAGACCAACGGAAGGTTGGTGACGCTTTCCGTGAGGGATTACTGCTTTTAACCGCCGTGCATCCTTCGCTGTACCGCTGCCAGTTTGCGACGCCAAAAATGATCATTCAGAGACAACCTTCGGTGCTTTTTTGCTTTCTTCAACGTCTTGGAGTGATCTTTTTTTCCTTCCCGGATTTCGCAACGATGCAAGCAATGCCGTAATCCTCATTTATTTTCAACTCCCCAAAGTATGCAACAAACCAACATCCCCACCCCAAAATCCAACCAACCGGAGCGGAATCCGCTCGAAACCATTTTTCATCCAAAATCCGTGGCCATTATTGGCGCGACGGAAACGCCCGGCAGCGTGGGGCGGACGGTTTTTGAAAACGTGCTGGCGGGGTCCCTGAAAGATGCGGTTTATCCCGTATCCCTGCGGAGCCCGGAGGTTTTTGGGCGGAAAGCTTACAAGAACATCGGCGAGGTGCCGGCGCCCATTGACCTGGCGGTGATCGTCACGCCCTCCAAGACGGTTCCCGGCATCATCACGGAATGCGTCAAGGCGGGCATTCCCAGCGCGGTCATCATCTCCGCGGGCTTTAAGGAAGCGGGCCCGGAAGGGGTGGAGCTGGAGCGCCAGATTTTGGCGAATGCGGGCGGGAAAATGCGGATCATTGGGCCGAACTGTTTGGGGGTCATGTCTCCGCATACCGGGCTGAACGCCACTTTTGCGGCCACTGCCGCGCGGCCTGGCAATGTGGCGTTCCTGAGCCAGAGCGGCGCGCTGTGCACGGCGATTCTCGACTGGAGCCTGAGCAAGAATGTGGGCTTCAGCGCGTTTGCTTCGCTGGGCTCCATGCTGGACGTGGATTGGGGCGACCTGATCACCTTCCTGGGCAATGATCCGCACACCCAGAGCATCACGATGTATATGGAAACCATCGGCGATGCGCGCGCCTTTCTTTCCGCCGCGCGCGAGGTGGCTCTCACCAAGCCGATTGTGGTGATCAAGGTGGGACGCACGGAGCAGGCTGCCAAGGCGGCGGCTTCGCATACGGGCTCCCTGACCGGAAATGACGAGGTGCTCGACGCCGCCTTTGAGCGCGCGGGCGTGTTGCGGGTGGACACGATTGCGGAGTTGTTCGACATGACCGAGGCTTTGAGCAAGCAACCGCTCCCGGCGGGGCCGCGCCTGGCCATTGTCACGAATGCGGGGGGGCCTGCCGCCTTGTCCACAGACCGCCTGGTGAGCAATGGGGGGAAGATTGCCGAACTCACCGCGGAAACCACGGCGGGTCTCAACGCGATGCTGCCGCCGTTCTGGAGCCATGGCAACCCGGTGGATATTCTGGGGGACGCCAATGCCGCAAAGTATGGAGACTGCACGGAACTGGTGGCCCAGGATGCGCAAAATGACGGGACGCTCGTGATCCTGACGCCTCAGGCCATGACGGAATGCACCGCCACCGCCGAACGCCTGAAGGCCATGAGCAAGAGCGCGGGCAAGCCGCTTTTTGCAAGCTGGATGGGGGGCTCCGGCGTGAAGGCCGGGGAGGATATTCTCAATGAGGCGGGGATTGCCACCTACTCGCATCCCGACACGGCGGCCCGCGTGTTCTGCTCGATGTGGCGGTATTCCGAGAATTTGCGGGCGCTCTATGAGACGCCCACGCTTACCCCCGAGTCTGAGGTGACGCCGGAAGCCCGTGCGATGGTGGAAAAAACAGTCGCCGCGGTGCGCCAAAGCGGACGCACCATTTTGACGGAGGTGGAAGCCAAAGAGGTGCTTGCGGCCTATGGCATTCCTGTGGTGCCGACGCGCGTGGCGTTGACGGAGGAGGAGGCCGTTGCGCTCGCCCAAGAGGTGGACGGGCCTGTTGTGCTGAAGATCCATTCCGAAACTATCACGCACAAGACGGATGTGGGCGGGGTGAAGCTCAATCTCCAGGGCGCGGATGCCGTGCGCAACGCCTGGAGGGAGATCCAGGAATCCGTCACCGCAAAGGGGCTGGCGGAGCATTTCCTGGGCGTAACGGTTCAGGCGATGATCAAGTTGTCCGGGAGTTATGAGGTGATTCTTGGGTGCAGCACCGACGCGCAGTTTGGCCCCGTGCTGCTCTTTGGCACAGGCGGCCAGTTGGTGGAAATTTTCAAGGATCGCGCGTTGGGTCTGCCGCCTTTGAACAGCACGCTGGCGCGCCGTCTCATGGAGCGCACGCGCATTTACGAGGCGCTCAAGGGGGTGCGCGGACGCAAGGCGGTCGATCTCCCGGCCTTGGAACAACTGCTGGTGCGCTTCAGCCAGCTTGTCGCGGAGCAGCCGTGGATTGCCGAAATCGACATCAACCCGCTGCTGGTTTCCCCGGATGGATTTGTGGCCTTGGATGCGCGGGTTGTGGTGCATGGGCAGGATGTCCAAACGCCGCCGCAAGCGGCGATTCGCCCCTACCCCCGGCGGTATGTTTCCTCCTGGACGACCAAGGATGGAACGCCGGTCACCATTCGCCCCATCCGTTCCGAGGACGAGCCGTTGCTGGTGAAGTTCCACAAGACCCTCAGCGAGCAGAGCGTCAAGAGCCGCTATGGAAAGACGCTCTCGCTGGACTACCGGATCGCCCACCAGCGGTTGGCCCGCGTTTGCGGCACCGACTATGACTGGGAGACGGTTCTTGTGGCTGACCGCACGCTTCCCGATTCCAACGAGCATGAAATCCTTGGCGTCGCCCGGTTGACAAAAACGGACGAAGGCGAAGCCAGGTTTGCCCTCTTGATCAGCGACGCCTGGCAGGGGCATGGGCTCGGCACGCACCTGTTGGAGATGCTCATGAAGGCGGCCCAGGCGGAAGGATTCAACCGGGTTACCGGGCGGATTCTTTCCGACAGTCTGGCCATGCGCAGTCTCTCGGAGAAGATCGGCTTTACGCTCAGCGCAATTCCCGATGCGGGCGAATACAAGGCTGAGATCTACCCGAGCGCCTGGTCTAAAAAATCGGCTCCGGCAGAAGCGTCATAGGAGGCAGCCTTTAGAGCAATTTACCAAAAACTATAGCCGCGTCTTGGGGCGGCGAAGGCCGTTGCAAACCGTTTGTCCCTTGGGCTGTGTTTACAAACACAGCCGCTGCGGGCCAAGCCGCCTTGCACCAGCCTTCGGCGCTCCCAAGCCACTGGCCACATTTTTTTGTAAAATGCTCTAGAATCATCAAAAGCCACCGGGTGGCACCGGTGGCTTTTTGTTATAGCGTTTTTTGCGCACAAACCTTGGAGAACTGATCCTACTTTTTGGATTCTCGTTCCCAATCTCCTGATTGGGAACAGGCGTGTCTTGGAAACTCTGTTTCCTCCGCAGTCCATGGCATGAGCGCTTTCTCAAATGCCAGGCGCAAGCACTCTTCACACGTTACGAAACGGAGTTTCGCGGACAAGTGCATTCCCAATCAGGAGATTGGGAACGAGACCGCAAAGCTCATTTTAAACAGGAAACGGTATTACTTCTTGCGAGCGCCGGTGTCGCCCGTCATTTCGCCTTGGGCCACCTCTTGCCGTTGCGCTTGTTGCGCAAACACGCCGTCCACCTTCGCTTCGAGCGCTTTTTCGTTTTTCGTGAAGGTTTCCATCACTTGGGCAAGCTGGTCGCCGAGCCGTTCTTGTTCCGCCACCCCAATCCGTTGGGAGGCATCGGCGAACTTGCAAATGTGAACGCCTGCCCGCTGCAACTGGTCTTTTTTGGCGGTGCGGAATAGCTCCAGGTTTTTCTGATTCGGAGCTGCCAGGTAATGATTGCCGGCATCCAGGACAGCCGCGAATTCGGCGGCAATGGCGTTTACAAGCCATGCCGGGTAATCCTTGACTGCCTGGGCATGTTCGGCCTCAGCTTGGGCGATCTGGGTTTTCTGATTGGCGAGCGCGGCGGCTTGCTGTGAGAACGCGAGGCCCTGCACCATCCACAGGGCGACAAGAGCGGCGAGAAATGCCTTCATAAGATTCCCTTCCTGCCATGGTATCGGCGTGCAAAGGGAAATTACGCTTGCGGAGGGTTGGAAGAGTTCTCAGAAAGAATTTCCGAATCCCCTGCCCCTCTGCGGAGGGGGCGGTGGATTGGCCGCTCCGCGGGCGATGTTTCAAAGCACATCGAGCGGAGCGAGCTGATTGTGTTTGCAGCGCCCACCCCCGCAATCGCGCGCGGAGCGCACGATCCACCTTCTGCGTTGCGGAAATTCTTTCCCAGAAACGCTATTAATCCGTCTTTTTTCCTCCACCCCTCGCGTTGACACACGCCGTGCGCCTGCATAGTCTCCCTGTTTCCCATGAAAAAAGTCATTGCTACTTCTGAGGCCCCCAAGGCTGTTGGTCCCTACTCCCAGGCTGTTGCCGTGGGCAATTTTCTCTTCTGCGCCGGGCAGATCCCGCTGGATCCCGCCACGGGCGAGTTGATCGAAGGCGACGTGGCGGCCCAGGCCGACCGCGTGCTCCAAAACGTCGCGGGCGTGCTGCGCGCCAACGGGATGACCTTCGCCAACGTCGTCAAATCGACGGTGTTCATGGTCGATCTGGGCAAGTTTGCCGACATGAACGCGGTTTATTCCAAGTATTTCTCCGAGCCGTTCCCGGCCCGCTCCACGATCCAGGTCGCCGCGCTGCCCAAGGGGGCGCAGGTGGAGATCGAGGTGATTGCTGTGGCGCAATAATCTCGCGCAAAGAAACGCAAAAGGACGCAAAGAAGGATTTATTACTCCCATGACGCAAGAAGAAATCATCGGCCTGTTCAAGGAAACCCACGCGCTGCTCGACGGTCATTTTTTGCTCCGTTCCGGGCTGCACAGCAGGCAGTTTTTCCAATGCGCCATCCTGCTGCAACACACCGGCATTGCGGCGCGGGTTTGTGCGGCCTTGGCGGATCAATTGCGCACGGTGGAGGCGCAGAGCGTCATCTCCCCTGCCCTGGGCGGATTAATTGTGGGACATGAGGTTGCGCGGAGCCTCGGCAAGCGCCATATTTTCGCCGAGAAGGAAGAAGGCGCGCTGGTTCTGCGGCGCGGTTTCACCATCGCGCCGGGCGAGCGGTTCCTGGTTCTTGAGGATGTGGTGACACGCGGCGGGCGTGTCCAGGAGACCATTGACATTGTCCGGGCGCATGGCGGCGTGGTGGCCGCCGTGGGGACGTTGGTGGACCGCAGCGGAGGCAATGCGCCGGATTTTGGCTGCCCGTTTGTGAGCTTGGTAAAACTGAATACGGAGACTTTTGAGGCGGACAAACTGCCGCCGGATCTTGCCGGAACCCCGGCGACCAAACCCGGCAGCAAATAGATTTTTTATGGTAAACTGGATTTTGAAGAAAATTGTGGGTTCAAAGAACCAGCGCGAGATCAAGCGTCTGCGCAAGGTCGTGACCCAAATCAACCAGATCGAAGCGCAATTGCAGTCGCTCTCCGACGACGAACTGCGCGCGAAGACCGCCTTCTGGAAGGGCGAGTTGGCGAAAATCAGTGATCTCAACGAGCAGCAGGCCTATCTTGACCGGATTCTGCCCGAGGCGTTTGCGGTCGTCAAAAATGGCGCGCGCCGTCTTTGCGGCCAGGAAACCCTCGTGTGCGACCAGCCGATCCCCTGGAACATGGTGCACTTTGATGTGCAGCTCATCGGCGGCATGGTGCTCCACCAGGGCAAGATCACGGAAATGGCCACCGGCGAAGGCAAGACGCTTGTCGCCACGCTTCCGCTCTATCTGAACGCTCTGACCGGACGCGGGGCGCACCTCGTCACCGTCAACGATTACCTGGCCAAGCGCGACTCGGACTGGATGGGCACCCTCTTCCGCTTCCTGGGTCTCAGCGTCGGCTGCATCCAGAATGACCAGCCGCCGGAATACCGCCGCGAGCAATACTATTGCGACATCACTTACGGGACGAACTCGGAGTTTGGGTTCGACTACCTGCGCGACAATGGCATGGCGACCACCCGCGAGACGCAGGTGCAGCGCGGCTACGCGTTTGCCATCGTGGACGAAGTGGACTCCATCCTTATCGACGAGGCCCGCACGCCGCTGATCATCTCCGGCCCCTCCACTGTCACCACGCAGAACTACGACAAATACAAGCCGGTGGTGGAACAGTTGGTGAAGAAGCAGGCGCTGCTTTGCAATCGGCTCGCCAGCGAGGCTGAGGCGCTTGCGGAACAAGGCAAGAAGGAAGAGGCGGCCCAGATTTACTTCAAGCTCAAGCTCGGCCAGCCGCGCCACAAGAGCCTGCTGCGCGCGATGGAAGAAACCGATCTGCGCAAGGGCATCGAGAAAGTCGAGCTTTCCTACTACTCGGACACGCTCAAGGCGGAACTCTTCAAGATCAAGGAGGAACTCTATTTTACCATCGACGAGCGCGCGCACGAGTCTGACTTGAGCGAGATGGGCCGCGAGTTCCTGAATCCCGGCGATCCCGATGCGTTTGTGCTGCCGGATTTGATCAGCGAATTCGCCGAGATCGACCTGAACGCCGAACTCTCCGAGGGGCAGAAGATCGAGGAAAAAGCCAAGCGCCAGGCGTTCTGCGACTCGCAGGCGGAGCGGATTCACAACATCACCCAGCTTCTGCGCGCCTACTGTCTCTTTGAGAAGGACGTGCAATACGTCATTGAGGAAAACAAGGTGGTCATTGTCGATGAATACACGGGCCGCAAGATGCCGGGCCGCCGTTGGAGCGACGGGCTGCACCAGGCCGTGGAAGCGAAGGAAGGCGTGCAGGTGGACCGCGAGACGCAGACCCTTGCCACCATCACCATCCAGAACTACTTCCGCCTCTACTTCAAGCTCGCGGGCATGACGGGCACGGCAGAGACCGAGGCCAATGAGTTTCACGACATTTACAAGCTGGACGTGGTGGTTATTCCCACCAACCAGCCGTGCATCCGCAAGGATCTCAATGACCTGATCTTCAAGACCCGCCGCGAGAAATTCAACGCGGTGATCAAGGAAATCCAGATTGCCCACGGTCGCCAGCAGCCGGTGCTTGTCGGCACGGTGAGCGTGGAGACTTCCGAGCTTTTGAGCCGCATGCTCAAGCGCGAGAAAATCCCGCACACGGTGCTCAACGCCAAGTTCCACATGCAGGAAGCGGAGATTGTTGCGCGCGCGGGTCAGCCCGGAGCCGTCACCATCTCCACCAACATGGCGGGCCGCGGCACGGACATCAAGCTTGGGCCCGGCGTTGTGGAAAACGGCGGCCTTTATGTCATTGGCACCGAGCGGCATGAATCGCGCCGCATCGACCGCCAGTTGCGCGGACGCTGCTCGCGCCAGGGCGACCCGGGTCTCTCGCGCTTCTATGTCTCCTTTGAGGACGACCTGATGCGCAACTTCGGCGCGGCGGATCGCATGACTGCGATCATGGAACGCTTCGGCATGAAGGAGGGCGAGGAACTCGAACATCCGTGGCTGAATAAATCCGTTGAAACCGCCCAGCGCCGCGTGGAGCAGCGCAACTACATGATCCGCCGCCGCACGCTGGAGTTCGACGACGTGATGAACAAGCAGCGCGAGGTGGTCTATGGCCTGCGCAACGAAACCATCGAGAGTGATGAGCCGCGCAAGATTGTCTATGAGATCGTTGAGGAAGCGATTCCGCTCAAAGTCGAGAGCTTCATGGAGCCGGGAGAGGCCGCACCGAACTACGCGGGGCTGCTCTCTTGGGTGAACAGCACCTTCCCGCTCGGTTTGACTGCCGAGAAGGCCGGGTTCGAAGGCAAGAGCGCGGAGGTAATCGCCGCGTGGATTATTGAGAAGGTCAAGACATCTTATGAACTCAAGACCAGGCACGAGGAGCGCGAAGCCGTCCGCAGCCTGGAGCGTTACATCATCCTCAACGCCATCGACCGTCTCTGGCAGGAGCATCTTTACGCGATGGACTCCCTGCGCGAAGGGGTGCACCTGCGCGCTTACGGCCAGAAAGACCCGCTCATCGAGTACAAGAATGAGGCCTACGAGGTCTTTGTGGAGTTGATGGGGAACATCAAAAACGAGGTGCTCCACAATCTCTTCCGCAGCACGTCCAATTTGCAGGCGTTTGAGCAGTTCATGGCCAACCTGCCGCAGCATTTGCTCCACCAGGAAGGCGGCGGCGAGAGCAGCATCCTTAGCGGCGGCGCAGAGCAACCGGCGCAGCCGAAGGCGGCGCTCCCGGTGCGGCGCGACAACATCAAAGTGAATCGCAACGACCCCTGCCCCTGCGGCAGCGGACGGAAATACAAAAGCTGCTGCGGACGGAACGCGTAGGGAAATCGTGCCGTTTTCGTGGACGCCCTCCAGGGTTCTCGTTCCCAAGCACTTGGGAACAGGGGAAAACAATCCCCTTGCCTTCCGCCATATGGCACATTAAATTGCGCCATATGACTCTTCTTGCGATGGATGTTTTTAATGACTCCAAGATGGCGCTTGCCGTGAGCAGTGGCTTTTCCGCCAGCAGCTTTAATGAAGTGAAAGCGGCGCTGGATGTTCCCAAAAAGGTTCTGGCCGAGGCGGTGCACATTCCCGAGCGAACCTTTGATCGCCGCCAACAGAAGCATCAGCCTTTGAGTGTGGATGAGTCGGAGCGGTTGTTGCGATTCGCCCGGCTGTTTGTGCGGGCTGTGCAAGTCTTGGGCAACCCCGAGCAGGCCAAACTCTGGATGCAGCGTCCCAATACCGCGCTAGGCGGCAAAACACCTTTCCGTTTTGCCCAGACGGAGCCGGGCGCGCGCGAAGTGGAAAAAGTCCTGGGCCGCACTGAACACGGCGTATTTTCGTGATCACCGCCTGGCGCATCGTCAAGAAAGCTCATGCTGCCTCGGCCTTTAGCGGCAGAGGCGCATTCCTGTATGGAGGGCGTTGGAATACGCAGGGAATCCCCGTGGTTTACCTAGCCGGCTCACAATCGCTCGCAGCGCTGGAGCAACTCGTGCATACCGGCACCACGGCAAACCTTGTTGAGGGCGATTTTGTCATCATCCCCGTGGAGTTTGACGAAAGGTGGGTTGCGGATGTGGGCAAGCTCCCAAAAAATTGGCGCGGCTACCCGGCTCCACGCACGCTTGCGGCGCTCGGAGACCGGTGGATAAAGGAAGCGCCGTCTGTGGCGATGCGCGTGCCAAGCGCGGTCATCCCTGACGAGGTGAACTATCTTCTCAATCCCCTGCATCCCGATTTTGGGAAGATCAAAATAGGGAAAGCGCGCAAGTTCACATTCGATTCGAGGCTGGGACGGCTCTCATAACTACTCCCCCGGAAGCGAAATGCCGCGCAGCTTTTTGTAGAGGCTGACGGCTTGGGAATCGGTCATGCCGGAAACGTAGTCCGTCATGCGCAGAAGGCGGGTGTAGGCGTCCGGTGCGGGCTTGCCGCCGGGGCCGATGAACGATTCGGGGACGATCTGCAAGAGGTTGCGCCAGCGCGGCGAAAAGGGCTGCGTTTCTTTCGCCGCCAACGCTTCGACGGCTTCCACAAATAAATCCAGGAGCCCGCCGATGACCTCGAACCCGGCGGCTTCGATTTCCACGCCGCGCGGGTTGGCGTAAAGGCTCTTGCGCGAGCGGCGCACGATGGCTTCCAACGGCTCGGCCACTTGGGCGCATTGGATGAGCGGCTGCTCGAATTTGCCCGCGAGAATGGCCTCTTCGTTCGTCACAAAAACCGCCGTGACCTGCTCCAAGGCTTTGCCTATGGCCACTGCGCGGAGAAATTCGATGCGCTCCTCGGCGCCGTGCATGCGGGCGGCGATGTCGAGGTATTTGCGCTCGCCGATCACTTCCACAAAGGCTTCGCTCGCTTCTTCGTAGCTGATGAGGCGCAGGCGCACGCCGTCCTCAAAATCGACGAGCCGGTAGCAGATGTCGTCGGCGGCTTCCACGATCAACGCCAGCGGATGCCGCCGCCAGCCGGTGGCGCCCGGCAGGAGGCCGGTGCGCTCGGCGACTTCGGCGAAGAGTTCCGCTTCCGCGTGGAAGAAGGAGAATTTCTTGGTGCTCGCGCGGCGGTCGCCCGGCTCGCGCTCCGGGTGGGATGCCACGGGGTATTTGGCGAAGGCGCCGAGCGTGGCGCAGGTCAGTTGCAGGCCGCCGTGGTTGTCCGGCATCTGGAGGCGGGTGAGGATGCGGAAGCCTTGGGCGTTGCCCTCGAAGCGGGCGAAGTCGTTGAAGTGGGCGGGGTTTTCCTTCAGCTCGGGATGGAGCCGCCCGGCTTGCGGCGAGGTGGCGAACCAGTGCCGGATGGCGTCTTCACCGGAGTGCCCGAAGGGCGGGTTGCCGATGTCATGCGCGAGGCAGGCTGCGGCCACGATGTCGCCGATGTGCGAAGAGTGGAGATTTTCCAAGTGATGGCGCTCAAGGATTTCCCTGCCGATGGCGGTGCCGAGGGAGCGGCCCACGCAAGCCGCCTCCATGCTGTGGGTGAGCCGGGTGCGGACGTAGTCGCTCTCTGCCAGCGGGAAGACTTGCGTCTTGTCCTGGAGCCGCCGGAAGGCGGAGGAGAAGACGACGCGGTCAAAGTCCCGCTGGAACGGGGAACGCTGGGGCTGTAGCGGCTCGACGTTGCGTTTGCCAAGGCGCGCAGGCGAAAGGAGTCTCTCCCAATGCATCATCATGCGCTTACTATTACCACTGCTGCGGGCGTGGAAAGAAGAAAAGAGGATCAGGAATTCAGGAAATCAGGAGAAGAGAGAGGTGTCGCCTTGGAAATTTCGGCTCTATTCCTCAAGGCTTCGATTGCCACTGTATTGCATTTTTCCTGAGTTCCTGATCATTTCTTAGAGCATCTCTCAAAAAGAATTTCCGTTATTCGATGGGAGCGCCGTGGGTTGGCGCGCAAGGCGCAAGCGAAGCGGCTGTATTTTCCATACTGCCCGAGCTTGCAACGCAGCGCGACGGCCCACGCCGCCCCGGCGAATAGGAAATTCTTTTTGAGAAACGCTCTAACTCCGCAGGCGCGACTGGCTGCGGGCATGGTGAAACAGGTATTGCTGGGCATACCCGCCATACGGGCCGAAGGAACCTGCGGCAAATTCGCGCAACTGTTTTGCCGTCACCTTCCGCTTTTGTGTAAAGTAGGATTTCCGGAGCACACGCTCGATCCAAACATCGATGGGAAACGCGCGCAGCCGCTCGTAGGCAAAAAGCAGGACGCAATTGGCGATCTTCGGCCCCACTCCGGGCAGACGGCAGAGTTCCGCCAGGACCGCGGCATCGTCCATTGTGCGAATTGCTTCCAAGTCCACAACGCCCTCCGCTACATGGCGCGCCGTGCCGAGCAGATGCCTTGCGCGGAACCCGAGACCGCATGCGCGCAGTTCTTCTTCGGTTGCCTGCGCCAAGCGCTCCGGTTGCGGGTAAACGGCCAAAGGATGCCAGCCGCTCACCGGGCGGCCAAAGCGCTGCCGGAGCGCGAGAGACATCTGCCGGATATGGGCGACCTGCTTCATTGATGAGGTCAGAAACGTGGCCAGACACTCCCAAAGCGGTTGGCGGATAAGACGCAGACCGCCGCAAAACGCCGCAGCTTCCGTCATGGCCGCGTCGGTGGGAAAGCTCGCACAGATTGCGGGGAGATCGTGATCGAGCGCAAAATAGCGCGCGGCGGCGGCCTCCGCGCCGGGCGTCACCCAAAGTTTGTCGGCCTCTTGCTTCACCCGCACAGGCAGATGGCCGATAAGCCCGCGATAAGCGCCGCCTTCCTCAGGGAGCCAGTGAAACACCTGGCCGGATTCCAGCGTCAAGCGAAGGTTAAAGTGCGGCGCGGAGATCGACGCCCATTTGGTCATCGGATAAAATAGCTCAGGTTTTCCAATTCGATGGCAAGATCGACATTATTGACCACCACGCCGTCGGGAACCTGGAGGATCGTCGGCGCAAAGTTGAGGATGGCCTGGATGCCGCAGGCCACCAGCTCGTTGGCCACCTCTTGGGCAACCGTCACCGGGACGGTTAAAATGGCGAGCTTCACCTGGCGCTCCTGGATGAAGCTGCGCAGCCCGTTCATGGGCAAGATGGGGAGGATGCGCGCGGTGGAACGGTTGCGCTGCACATCCATGTCGAAGCCGGCAACAATCTCAAAGCCCTCCTTCTCAAAGCCGCGGTAGCGCACAAGCGCGGAACCGAGGTGGCCGATGCCGATCAGCACGACCGGTTGCAGCCGGGCGGTGCCCAGGACCTCCATCAGCTTCTGCGTCAGATGCTCCACGCTGTAGCCCAGGCCGCGCGTGCCAAGTTGGCCGAAGTAGGCCAGGTCTTTGCGAAGCTGGGTCGGCTTGACGCCGGCTGCCTTGGAAAGCGCGGCGGAAGAGACGGTCTCCACGGCATTGGCCTTCAAACGCTGAAGGGCACGGTAATACAACGAGAGGCGGTAGACCGCTTTACGGGGAATTTCGAGCTTCGGCATCTTGTGAAAAGTGCGTTGAAAATAGCGTATCGCGCACGCGGGTCAACTCTTTCACAAACTCCTTGGAAGTTTAGAACGCTATTTCATGAACCAGGCCGCCGCAACCAGCGCGGGCATCAGTTCGACCCATTCGCATCCCGCCCCCAGCGTGTCGCCGGTGAACCCGCCGATTTTGTTCCGGCACCAGAGCGAAAAAATTGCGATGGCCGCGAGGGAGACTCCCGACGCGCAAAGGCCGAACAGACCGCCTGCGAGCCAACTCACGGCAGCAAGCATGACGAGCGTTGGAAGCAGATCGCGCCGCCGCCCGTTTTGCACAAAGAGCGAACAGAGCCCCCCGGAGCGCGCGTATGGCAGCAGGGCCATTTGAACCACCATGGAGCAGCGGCCTGCCAACGGCATCAACAACAGAGCCTGCCAGCGCAGTGCAGCGGGCGCGGAGGCTAGGGCGGCGACCTTGAGGCTGAAAACGCACACGATTCCCAATACCCCCATTGGCCCGGTGCGGCTGTCCCGCATAATTTCCAGCACCCGCTCGCGCGGGCGGGAACTCAGGAAGCCGTCCGCGGTATCGGCAAGCCCGTCGGCGTGCAGACCGCCGGAAGCGGCGGTGAGCGCCACCACCGCAATGACGCTGGAAAGCAAGGGAGGGAAGAGCGCGCTCGCGCCGTGATCCAGCAGCGCCACCGCCGCGCCAATCAGCAAGCCGACCAGCGGAAACCAGGGCGTGCTGCGCCCGATGTCGCGTTCGTCACACGCAATGCGCGCAACGAACGGACAGATGGTAAGAAACTGGAGGGCGGCGATGAGGCGTTTCATTCCTTATGAGCAAGCGGTCGAAACGGAGGCCTCTGCGAAGGTCGCCACGTCGGTGAGGACGCGGGCGGATGCTTCCACGATATTCATGGCAAGCGCGGCGCCGGTTCCCTCGCCGAGGCGCAGGTTGAGGTCGAGCAGCGGCTCTTTGCCCAGGTGTTTTTGCGCAACACGGTGGCCCGGCTCCACGCTCCGGTGGGCGGCGATCATGTATTGAGCGGACAGCGGCGAGAGCCCTTGGGCAATCAACGCTCCGGCAGTGGTGATGAACCCATCCACGATGACTGGCTTCTTCAGGGCCGCCGCGCCAAGGATCAACCCGGCGATGGCGCCGATCTCAAAACCGCCGACCTTGGCCAGGATGTCGAGCGCGTCGGCGGGATCGGGTTGGTTCACGCGCAGCGCTTCCTTGATTACGGCGATCTTGTGTTGCAGACGTGCGTCATCAATTCCCGTGCCGCGCCCGGTGATCTCCTCCACCTCGCTGCACGTGAGCGCGGCGACAATCGCGCTGCTTGGCGTGGTGTTGCCGATGCCCATTTCGCCGGTGGCAAAGACATCGATGGAATCGGCCAGCGAAAAGGCCACTTCGATGCCCGCTTCCACCGAGCGGATTGCCTGCTCGCGCGTCATGGCGGGCCCGGTGTGCATGTTGGCCGTTCCGGGCGCAACACGCTTGGAGATGATTTTTCCCGCTTGCGCCAGCGCGCTCAGATCGCCTGCGACTCCGGCGTCCACCACAATCACCTGCGCCCCGACCTGGCGGGCCAGCGCATTGCAGCCCGCGCCGCCATTGATGAAATTATGGATCATCTGCACCGTCACCTCCTGCGGGTAGAGGCTCACACCGGAAGCGGCGACTCCGTGATCACCCGCCATGACAACGACCGCCTTGCGCGCGACCGGCGGCTGCATCGAGCGGGTGATTCCGGCGAGGTCTTCGGCCAGATCCATCAAGCGGCCCAGGGCCCAGTGGGGCATGGTGAGTTGTTCCAGGCGGGCATGGGCGGAAGCGCGAAAGGCAGCGTCCTGGGGTTGGATTTGTTGCAGGGTTTTTGTGAGTAAACTCATGATTTTGGGGTTCGTTTTGCGGATTAGTTTTGAGGCTTTATTTTGAGAGTTTGTCCGCAGACGACGAGGAACACCTCGTCAGAGGCGGCGGCGACGGTCTGGTTTACGCGCCCGGCGAGATCCCGAAAATTGCGCCCGAGCGGTGTTTCGGGCACGATGCCCATGCCGACTTCGTTGGTGACAAAAAGGATGGTGCCGCCGTGGCTGCGCGCGGCTTCGAGAACAGGCCCGCAGTGCTCCGCGATTTCCGTCTCAGAGAGCGTTTTTCCCTGCTGCCCGGCTTCAAACATCACGTTGTTGACCCAGAGGGTGAGGCAATCGACCAAGACCACGGGGTGGCTGCGGGCGCGCAGGAATGCGGCGGCGAGATCCAGCGGTTCCTCAAAGGTTTGCCAGGCGCGCAAGCTGCGGGCCTGCTGGTGGCGGCGGATGCGCTCGTTCATCTCCGGGTCGATCACGGGGCACGTCGCGACAAAAGCGCGCGGCCCCGGCAAGGACTCAGCCAGCCGCTGGGCGAAAGCGCTTTTGCCACTCCGGCTCCCGCCGGTGATGAGGATGATTTTGCTCATGGTCAACCTGAAGACGCGGGGGCGTTTTAGGAGGTTCGGCCACTAAACAAAAACGGCGGAATACAATGGGGCATATGGGATTTTTCCTTTGTTACGAAGGTTTCTCGATTCAAAGCGCATTGTTCGATCTTCTGACTTCCGGCTTCGATCCTACCGCCTCGCCTTCCCCGATTTTAGAATCGAGTGGCCGTGAGGTTTCGTATCCGGTTACAGCAGCGACACTGTTGCCGATTTTCACGGCATTCCCGCACGAACGCGCTTGGGACTGTTACGTCCCGTTAACAGCCAGTTTTGTAGCCAATCGTCCCCAAGAGGGCAAGCACTTTTGCTCCCTGTTCCAGGGCTCACGCATCAAATGGAGTTCACCACGAAGGACACAGAGAGCACGAAGAAAGGAACAAGTTTTATCCAGGAACGGGAATGAAATGTCCTTTCTCCGCTTGATTCTCCTTGCTCTTTCCTTCGTGGCCTTCGTGTTCTCTGTGGTGAATCCTCTTTTTGTTTAAATGTGTTTGCCCTGCTCCCTGTTCCTATCTCCCCTTCTGCATCCGCTTGAGCTTGCCGGCGAGGCTCACTTTGGTTGCGGAGTTCATCCGGTCGATGAACAGGATGCCGTTGAGGTGATCCACCTCGTGTTGCAAGGCGCGGGCAAAAAATCCCCGGGCCTCAAACTCCACATCACGCCCGTCAATCAAGCGCGTCCGCACCTTCACCACAAGGGAACGCTGGATGTCTGCGCTGATCTCCGGGAAGCTCAGGCAGCCTTCCGTGCCAAATTCCTTTTCCTTGCCGAGTTCAAGCTCGGGATTGACGAGCACCATCGGCATCCAGTCCTCAAGGTTGACCTCCTGGCCTTCCACGAGCATCACGCTGGGGCGATCTTCCACGCCAGCGACGTCCACGATGGCGAGTTGCAACGCATGCCCCACCTGCTGGGCAGCCAGGCCGACGCCGTTCGCCTCGTTCATGGTTTCAATCATCGCTGCGGCCAGTTGCCGCACTTCTTCGGTGATCGTCTCGATGCGCGCTCCCTTGGTTCGGAGCACCGGATTTCCGTATTTTACAATTTCCACAACGCTATTTTCCCTTTTTGATGGTTTCGGTGAACGCCGGCAAGTTACCGGAAACTCCGGCATCTTTCAAGGCATCCAGCACGCGAACAATCACGCCAAAGGGAGCCTGGGTATCCGCCTTCAACGCCAGCGTACGGCCTGCGTCCCTCTCCGCTTTGATTTTTCCGGAAAGCGCTTCCATCGCGACGGGCTCGCCAGCCAGCTTCAGCTCTCCCCCGGCCGAGATGGATAGCTCGACTTGATTCGCCGCCTGCGGATGCGGAACAGCGGTGGTGGATTCCGGCAGCTTGAGGATCACCGCCGCTTGCGGTCTTTTGAAGGTGGAGGTGACGATGACAAAGATGAGCAGGATGGCGAAAATGTCGATCAACGAGACGATGATCACGACGGGCATGCGCCGCTTGCGCTGGTAGAAGTTCATGGGATCAAGTCTCCGCCTTCCGCAGCCCCGGAAAGAGCCCGCGTTTCCCGCCGCATTTTCCGCGAGTAACACTTGGCGAGAAACTCGCCGACAATGGACTCCATTTCCACACTGAAGGTCTCCACTTTTTTGGAAAAATAGGAATAGGCAATGAGGCTGGGGATGGCGATGGAGAGACCGGCGATGGTGGTGTTGAGCGCCTCGGAGATCCCTTTGGCGATGGTGCGCGGATCGGAGATCGTCTCGCTGGCTCCCAGGGTTCCAAACACCGTCACCAGGCCGGAGACGGCCCCGAGCAGCCCGAGCAGCGGAGCGATGCCGACAATCACCTCCAAAACAACCAACCCGGTTTCCATGCGGATCACTTCATGCCGCGCGCGCGTTTGCACCGCTTCCATGTTCTCCATGCGCGGCCATTCCAGGTGCTGGATGGCCACTTCGGTGATCCGGGAGAGCGCCGAGGGATCGTTGCGCACGGTCTGGCCCAGGCGCTCCAGCGACGGGCCGGTTTCCCCCGGTTGCAGGGCCTCGATGCGGTTCCAAAGCCAGGACGGGATGACGGCCTCACGCCGCAAGGCCCGGCCGCGCAGGATCATGGTGGCCACGGAAACGACGGAGCAAGCCAGAAGCAGATACATGAAGAATCCGCCGTGAACGATGAATTGAGTGATGGAGAAGGCTGCAATCATGGGGTTGGGTAATTGATAAAGCTATACGTGATCTCGATGCGACCGCCAGAAACTTGTGCCAGGCGTTCCGAAGGAATGGGCGGAATCCTCGCCTCTTTCACTGCCCGCATGGCCATGGCGGCGTTTGCGGAAGTTGCGCTGTTTGAGAGAACTTTTATCTCTGAGACCTGGCCCTCTGCGTCAATAAAACACCTGATCCGCACCTCACCCACGGGCAAATGCTTGCGGTACAAATCCCAGCGCACTCCAATGGCGTTGGCGACGGCCTTCCCATAATCGCCCAGTGCGTCAATCCCCACCTCTTCCACTTTGGGCGACGGCAGGGGGGCGGGCGTGGCGGCTGCCTCCAACGTCGCGGTGTAATCAGGCAGCGGAGGGGTTGCCTCGGAATCATGTCCGGCCAGGATCTTCGGCTTTTCCGGGGCTTTGTCCGCTTTTTTGAGGTTCTCCGGAGCGAGATGATCTGGCAGCAGGGGCTCGGGCTCCTCCATCGCTTCTGCGGGAGCGGCCTCAACCGTCACCTCCAGCGGCGGCTTTTCCTCGGCTTCAGGCTTTGCCGGCACAGGGGCAGCCACAGGCATCAGCGCCAGCGCCGCAAAAAGGCTCACGTGCGCCAGCACCGAAAGCGCAAAGGCAACCACAACTTGTCGGAATTCGGTCATCTGGGAGGGCCGGAAATCCTACGGGCACAATGGCTTGAACGCAAATGCGTTTTATCGGGAGGGGGCTTCCGGCCGGGGCGCTGATTGTCTGTTAGCGCGGCAGGTGTTTTTCGATGCACGCAATCAGTTCATTGAGACTCACTGGCTTGGAAAGGAAGGGGAATCCGCCAATCAACCCGCCGGGCTGCGCGTCTTTCTTGGAGACAATGGCCGTCAAAAAGACAATGGGGATGTGGGCGAGGTCGGGGTCTTTCTGAATCCGCGCCGCCGCATCGCCGCCGTCCACTTTGGGCATCACGATGTCCATGAGAATCAAGTCAGGCCGCACCTTGCGCGCGGTTTCCCAGGCGCGGGAACCGTCGTTTTCCTCGGTGACTTCATATTGGCCCGTTTTTTGAAGGGTCAGCTTCATCAAGCGGGTAAAGCCGGCTTCGTCGTCCACGATGAGTATTTTTTTCATAAGCTGTTAATCGGTATCCGCGTTGAGCACGATGGTGACGCAGGCGCCTCCTTCGGGGCGGTTTTTCATTTCAATGGTGCCGCCATGGAGATCGATGATGGTTTTTGTGACCGTGAGTCCCAACCCTGTGCCTTTGCCGGTGGGTTTGGTGGTAAAAAAGGGCTCGAACACCTTGCCGATGAAAGGCTCCGGGACTCCGTGGCCGGTGTCCAGCACCTCGATGGTCACCACCCTGGCTCCCGGACGCAGGTTGCCCGGATGGCTGATGTTTTCGCCGATGCCCGTTACCTGGTGGGTGGAAGTCCGCACCGTGAGCTTGCCCCCCTCCTCCATTGCATGAGCGGCGTTGCTCAAGATGTTCACCAGCACCTGCTCGATTTTCATGGCGTCGAGCGGCACCGGTGGAATATCTGGCGCGAGGTCTACTTCGACGGCTATTTTGCGGGCGCCGATCTCTCCCCTTGCGAGCACAAAGGCGTTGCGGATCAGGCGGTTCACATCCGTCGGAATCCTGTTCATTGGCTTGGGGGCCGAGAAATCGAGCAGTTCACGCACCACGCTGTCGGCGCGCTCCACGGCGTTGCCAATCTCTTCCAGGATGCCCGGGACATTGGTGTCGGCGAAGGATTGGCCCCGCAGGTACTCCAGCCCCATGCCGATGATGGCGAGCGGGTTTTTGACCTCGTGTGCGACTCCCGCCGCCAAGCGTCCCACGAGCTTCATCTTTTCGGCTTCGATGAGTTGCAGCTGCACGGAGCGGAGTTCTTCCACCGCGCGAACCAGTTCTTCACGGCTTTGTTGCAGTTCGGCATTGGTCTTCTCCATCGTCTCCTGAGCGCGCTTCTGGGCGGTGATGTCGCGGGCGATGGCCACCAAACCGGTCACCTCACCGCGCGTGTCGAAAATGGGGATTTTGCTGGTTGAAAGCCATCGCTCCGGGGCGGGTGATTCGATCTTGTCCAAGAGCGGCTTGCGGCTTTTCCATACGGAAACATCATCGGCGTGAGCATTCGCAGCGGCGGCGGGAGCAAGTAAATCAAACAGGGTTTTGCCAAACACTTCTTCCGGTGAGTTCTTCCCCAGAAAATGGGCATGGGCCTGATTGCTGAGAGTGTAACGTCCGTCCATATCCTTGGCGAAAATGAAATCCGGCACGTTGTCGATGACGTTGCGCAGCAGGTTGCGCTCATTCCAAAGGGCGTCCTCCATTTCCTTGAGCAGGGTGATGTCCCGGGAGATGCCAAATGTGCCCACGAGGTTGCCGCTCTCATCGCAGAGCGGGGATTTGGAGGTGAGCACCCAAACGGTTTTGCCGTTCCTCTGCGCGTCCCGTTCGATTTTGTCGATGATCGGCTTGCGGGTCTCCATGATGCACCGTTCATCCTGAAAGCGCTCTTCGGCTTTTTCGGAGGGAAAAAAATCGAAGTCCGTTTTTCCAAGCGCCTCGGAGGGGTGCTTCAGCCCGAAGTATTCCGCCAATGCCTGGTTGATGCGCAAGAAACGGCTCTGGGTGTCCTTGAAATAGATATGATCCGGGCTTGATTCGAGCATCGCATGCAGAAAGAGCGGATCAGAGGTTTGCATGGGGGGGGCCATGTCCAAATTCTACGCCACAACGCGCGAAGGGAAAGGGAGAAGTGGCGCGATTGCGGGGCGGGGGCGTGGTGCGGCGTTGGTTATACGCGCACAATCTCCCATTTGGGCGGCGCTCCCCGGAGCAGCTCCAGCCAGGCGTAGCTCGTCGGAGCGCCCCGGTTGGGTTTTCCCACGGTGCCGGGGTTCAGAAACCGGGTCGCGCCGATCCGCTCATTGCGCGGCACGTGGGTATGCCCGTGCAGCAGCAGATCGACTCCCGGCGGTGCCACAAGCGGGGGGATGTGGATCAAACGAATGGAAAAGCCCTCGCGCTGCAAATCGAGCGTCAACGGCCAGTGGGCGGTGTAATCGCAATTGCCCCGAACGACCAGAAGCGGCCGCCCGAGCGCACACAATGGCTCCAGGCAGCTTTCCTCCGTCACATCGCCCAAGTGCCAAATCTCATCCGCCCCGGAAATTTCCCGCGCAAGGTGGATGGGCA
>SESB01000306.1_pt1 | contig 36387 bp, 20 predicted proteins | sample 3171441 | NCBI WGS metagenome assembly SESB01 (sample SAMN06051867, study PRJNA518727) | freshwater metagenome | biome: subpolar coniferous forest; feature: holomictic lake; material: water; isolation source: holomictic Lake 227, 6 m depth | place: Canada: near Kenora, Ontario | collected... | reverse complement strand
CTAATGTATTGGGAGAGGGCGCAACCGGCGCTACAGGTTGGGCTGATGTAGCAACCATCGTTCCATGGAATATGTATCTCGCATATGGAGATAAAAGAATTTTGGAACAACAATATCCCAGCATGAAATCCTGGTTAGGATTTATGCAAGCAAAAAGTAAAAACGATTTATGGAATACAGGATTTCATTTTGGTGATTGGTTATTCTATCGTCCATTCGATGATAATGATGGAAGCTCAGCAGTAACAGATAAATATTTAATTGCACAATGCTTCTTTGCACACACTACACAATTATTAATCAATACTGCAAAAGTATTAGGCAAAACAGAAGATATTCCAGCCTTTGAATCTTTACTGAAAAAAACAAAAGAGGCTTATCTAAAAGAATATGTTACTGGATCTGGCAGACTCGTATCTTCTACTCAAACGGCTTATGTATTGGCTTTAGAATTTGATATGCTACCAGAATCTATGCGTGCACAAGCAGCTGCAAGATTAGTTGAAAATATCAAAAGCTATGGCAACCACTTAACAACTGGTTTTTTGGGAACACCTTATCTATGTGCAGTACTTTCCAGATTTGGATATACAGATATGGCTTATACTTTATTGCTTCAAGATACTTATCCTTCCTGGTTATATCCCGTTAAAATGGGTGCTACCACTATTTGGGAAAGATGGAATGGCATTAGAACAGATGGAAGCTTCGAACCTGCATCTATGAACTCATTTAATCACTACGCATATGGCGCTATCGGTGATTGGATGTACCGGGTGATGGTGGGTATTGACACATATGAAGATGGAGTTGGATATCAGCATATCAAAATTCAACCGCATATTGGCGGCAGTTTTACTTATGCATCTGCTAATTTAAAAACCTATTATGGAACCGTAAGTAGTGGTTGGAAATTAAATGGCAACTCTATTCAAATTGATGCAGTAATTCCTGCAAATACACACGCAACAGTTATACTTCCAGCTAAGTCGAGAAATGAAATTACTGAAAATGGAAAGGCATTAATGGAGGACTTAAAAACAACTGTTTCTGAAAATACAATTCAAATTGAAATTGGATCTGGTACATATCATTTCGAAGTAACGCGAAAATAAAATACAAATGAAAAAAGTAGGCCTCTTCATCGCGATCTGTATCGCGATGAATAATTTTGTTAGTGCACAAGAAACAGATTTGTTACATCAACCATGGAAAGCTTCCTGGGTGGCAGTTCCTAACAGTTCACAATCCGATTACGGAGTGTACCTATTCAGGAAAAAAATGTCTTTACAGGTTAAGCCAGAAAAATTCATGGTGCATGTGTCGGCTGATAACAGATACAAATTATTTATCAATGAGCAGCTCATATCATTTGGCCCAACCCGCGGTGATATCGCTCATTGGAATTATGAAACAATCGACCTTGCTCCATATTTAAAAAGCGGTGATAATACAGTTGCTGCTTTAGTTTGGAACGAAGGAGAACAAAAACCAGAAGCACAAATCAGCTACAGAACTGGTTTCTTAATGCAGGGAGTGAATTTCAAAGACTCTTTATGGAATACCGATAGTACCTGGAAATGTTTACAGGATACTTCCTATCGCCCTATGAATGTGCAGATGAATACTTACTATGTTACAGGACCTGGTGAACATATTAATTTCAACAATAGTATCATGGGATGGCAGAGAAACGATTTCAATGATACTAATTGGAAAAAAGCAAATGCCATCAGTGGCGCTTATCCAAAGAATATTTTAATGATGGATATGCCAGTTGGCTGGAACTTAGTGGCATCATCACTTCCGCCAAGAGCATTTATTTACCAGCGATTACAGAAACTGGTAAGAGAAACAGGTAAAAATGTTTCTATCGGATTCCCTGGTAATAAAACTTCCTTCCTAATTCCAGCAAATAGCTCTGATACTATTTTATTGGATCAAAGTTTTTTAACCAATGCTTATCCAACTATAGAATTTGCAAAAGGAAAAGATGCGAGTATTCGTTTGGGATATGCTGAAGCCCTATTTACAAAATATCCTTCCAAAGGAAATAGGAATGAAACTGATGGGAAAGTTTTTATTGGAAAGGAAGATCAACTGATTTCGAATGGTTCTGAAGATCAGTCCTTCACTGCATTGGATTTTAGAACCTATCGTTACATTCAATTGATTATACAAACTAAAGATGAGCCAATTGTTATTAAGGATCTCTTTGGAAATTTCACCAGCTACCCTTTTAGTAAAAAATCAAATTTTAGTGCTGGCAACCCATTATACAATCAAATACTAGATATCGGCTGGCGTACGGCACAACTATGTGCCTGGGAAACATATATGGACTGCCCTTATTATGAGCAGTTACAGTACATCGGCGATTCTCGAATTCAAGCTTTAGTAACATTATATAATACAGGTGATGACAAACTAGTGCGTAATGCTTTGAATCAAATGAATGAATCAAGGCTACCGGAAGGGGTTACATTAAGTCGCCATCCTTCACATACTGCTCAACTGATTCCTACATTTTCTTTATGGTATATCGATATGTTGCACGACTATTGGATGTATGGAAAAGACGAAGCTTTTATAAAAGAAAAACTAATGGGCACCAGGGGCATCCTGGAATTCTTTAAACGCTTTCAACAAAAAGATCATTCATTAAAAGATGTGCCCTATTGGAATTTTACTGACTGGTGCGAAACAAAAGGATGGGACGGAGGTAGAGCTCCTGTAGGAAAAGATGGGTATTCTTCTGTAATGGATCTGCTATTATTATACACATATCAGATGGCAGCCGATATGGAATTAAAAATTGGAATCCCAGCATTAGCTGAAACATATAAAGCAGAAGCGAAAGCTTTACAGCAGACTATTCGAAATAAATATTTTGATGCTAATAAAAAATTGTTCTCCGATCGAACTGAAAAAGATCTCTATTCTCAACACGCAAATACACTTGCTATTTTAACTGGTACAAGTTCAGGAGAAGAAGCAAAAAATATTGCAAAAAAATTGATGACTGACACAAGCGTTACTGAAGCCACCATTTTTTATAAATATTATGTATATCAAGCATTAACCAAAGCCGGTTTTGGAAATGATTATTTGAATTGGTTAGATATTTGGAAAAGGAATATCAAAGAGGGTTTAACTACATGGGCAGAAATTTCTGATATCAATAACGCCAGAAGCGATTGTCATGCATGGGGAGCAAGTCCGAATATCGAATTTTTTAGAACTGTATTAGGTATCGATACTGATTCACCTTCCTTTAAAAAAGTGAAGATCGTGCCACATCTGGGCAATGAAACAAAAATCAGTGGAAGCATTCCACATCCTTCTGGAACCATTGCAACTAGCTATGAATTAAAAGAAGGAAAATGGAATATTAAAATCGAATTGCCTAAAACCATTACTGGCTACCTGGAATGGAAAGACAAAAAATATCCTTTGAAAGAGGGAGAGAATAGTTTTAATTTATAATTATTAAAAGTAAAAGTACCCCTCCAGTCCCGATTCTCGGGATAGGAGGGGCAGCCGATTCCGCGCATGCGGAATACGGCGGGGTGGTTGTCTTTAGGAGAAACATGCATGTTTGTTTTAAGAGAGCAACCACCCCGGTCATCGCTAAACCGCTCGACCTTCCCCTCCTATGCGCAAGCGCCAGGAGGGGTATTAATATAATAACTTACTCTTCACTTAAATTAGGGTGTAAACACCCCCTTCACACTATTGCAATCCTTCGAAAGGCTTTGTATTTTAACAGCGTAATCCCTCGTTCAATCCCCCCCTTTTTCACCATCCTTTATTTTATTATTATGTCTCAAAAAAAAGAAGCCACACAATGGCTTCAAATATGGAGAGATCTATTTTTCGTTTTACGAGAACTCTGGCTTTTATTGGGCATATATCTGCTTGCCTTTTTTGCATTTTTTTTAATGCCGCAAGGAACAGATATGCTTTTATCAATCCTTGAACCCACATTATTTTTTTCAAATACCATCCCTATTATACTTATTATTATTGCCATTTTCTGCTGGAGTATCTCATCAGAATTTTGTACTAGGTTTCTGATTTATATGACTGATAATTCGGGTCATAGATTGAGTCCGGAAAGAGTATCCATGCGAAAATTAAATCAAAAAAGAATTGCACAATTCTTTTTATACTTTCCAGGTATTTTAGTTGCGATCGCTTTTATAAAAGCATATTTTCAAAATATTTCAGACATCAGTAATTCATGGTGGATCTTATTTCTGATAATTTTAGCGATCGTACTATTGATCTTTCTTTTAAAGTATTTATATAAACCTGACCGGAAAAACAGAAGACCTGTTATTTTTCACTGGATGCATTTAAGCGATGAAGAAAAATTATGGACCTCAAAACTGTATGGAATTTTTAATGATTTCCGCGTTGATTTACATGAAGACGATTTACCAAATCAAAGATCCGACCTACCCCGTGAAATAGTATTACCCGATGGCAGTTTTATCCCTGCTGCATTTCAATTGAAAGAGGGACCAACAAAATCAGATACAAATAAAAATATCCATGTGTGGATGTATCGCATTCCACTCCTTTACTTTAAAAACCTTTTATCGCAATTTTTATTATTAATTATTGTTTCCATATTTTTCATTTGCTATTTTGCTTATGCGAACACATTGATCTATCAAAGAGTTGGGGCAGTAGCATTAATTTGTTTTTCTTTTGCCTGTTGGCAAATCATGTATACACTGCTCCATTTTCTGGATAAGGCTCAACCCATACCAAAAATTAATCTGGCATTTCGTTTATTGATTTTTTTATGGATCTGCTTTTGTTCTTATGTCAATAATGATCATCCTGCCAGGTGGATAGAAAAAGAAAAAACTCCTATTGGAAATAAAGTATCCCAGCATTTTAATAATTGGATAACGAATCTTGAAAAAACAGAACAATATCAAAATGCAGATCGCATCCCTGTTTTTTTTATCGCATCAGAAGGAGGTGCATTAAGAACAGGAGCTTTTACAGCTATGTTGCTTTCGAAAATACAAGACAGTTTCCCAAAATTTAAAAAGCATATTTACTGTTATAGCGGAATTTCAGGGGGTAGTTTGGGTTTGCAATATTTTCAAAGTCTACCAGACACAGCTTTACTGAAAAATATAAACTGCCAAAGTACCAGATCATTTTTCGAAACCGATTTTTTATCACCTGTTACGGGCAAACTCGTATTTGGTGAAATATTAAATTGCTTTTTCCCATTTCATATCGCATCATTTGATAGAGCAATTGCTTTAGAAAAGGCTTGGGAATTAAGTTGGGAAACAGCTAATACTAATCATATAAATACCTTCTCAGCATCTTTTGATCAACAGATTGGGAATGATAAGCCTGCCCTATTTATCAATACGGTAGAATCGGAAACGGGTTTGCCTGCAGTATGGACCAATACTATTCTCGATAGTTCCATATCAATTTTCAATGAAAGAGACCTACGTCAAAAATTTAAACTGTCGATTCCTTATTCCACAGCTATCAATTTAGGAACTCGATTCCCCTTAATTTCTCCAGCTGCCATGATTGAACTGAATCGTAATGAGCAGGAGAATACAAGATTACATTATATAGATGGGGGCTATTACGAAAATAAGGGGCAGGAAAATATGTTAGAAATCCTCAAGACTATTCAGCTTAAAAATTATCCGGCAGTTACACCTTATATCATTCAGTTTAATTTTTCGGAAGACGATTCTACAAAACACAGTATCCGTTTTGCCAATGAATTAATGGAAGTATTGAATGGAATTGAAAATACAAGATATGCCAGAGCAAGTCTTACAGTTGAAGCCATGAAGAAATACATGCGCCAGAATTTCGATACGGCGCAAATCATCAACCTCAACTTAGATATTTCAATTAAAAAGTTACCTATGAATTGGTTGCTGTCTCATACAGCTATGAATAGAATTGATGTTTACACTGATTTACAGATGTTATTGAAAAAAGATTCCATTCAGATTCAACATGTTTTTAATGCCATTAAGAATATTAAACAATAAATTTTATGAAAAATTATTTACCAATTGTCAGTTGTTTTCTCCTACTATTTGTTAGCTGTGCTGGTGTTAAAATATATTCCGATGTTAATTTGCAACACCTAACAGCTGTTAAGTTTCATTATGCAAAGCCATTTTTATTAGTAGAATACAATGCAAATAAAGATGGCACCACTAAGACCACAATAGTTTATTTGCCCGATCAGTCAGAAACTTATTATGCTAAAATGGTAAGTGGTTTAGGAAATAGTGATCTGAAAATTGCATTTGAAAATGGATCAATCGCTTCATTAGGAACTAGTTCAGATAACAAGATTCTTTTGTCAACCGGTTCTCTAAGTAGTTTAATTAGTGATCTTGCAAAAATGCCCAATGCTTCAACCAATGAATTAAAGAATGCTGCTACTGAGCCGGTATTTGATCTCTATGAAATTGTGATAAATGATGGAAAGACTAGTTTGAAAAAAGTGGCCTGGAAAAAATAAAGTTTATTTAATTAAGAGTCTATGAAATTTTTCGATCTCCTTTTTTTCATCAACACTCATGGCTTCATTATTCGAAAATTTTGTATGCAGAAAAACAACTCTTTTGTGTTGCGGGTATTTTGCTAAAATATCTAAGATCATTTTCTCGATACCTGCATCGAATACATAAATTGGCTTAATTTCTATAGGTACCGTCCGATCTCTGGTGGGGCGTTTTAATATTTCAGCTTCCAATGTTGCCAACCAATTTGGTGGCATATCAGTAACTTTTTGAGCTTTAAGATAAAGTCCTTCTAATTGCTTTTTGCTAAGGTTACCCCTTTCCTCATATTGATGCATCAAGCTCATGATAAATAAGGCATCCGGATTATGCTTATAACATGCATCCAGAATTTTATCAATAATATCGATTCCTGGCTTTTTTTTAATCATGGTTGGGTAAGTAGTACGCTGCAAGGTCGTCAATTATATTTGCTATGCGTATACTAGATCTTGGAAAGAATGATCTGAGAGTCGATTTCCAATATTTGACGTGCTAGTTCCACATCTTCTATAGTAATATCTTCCATCATCTCTTTTCCATTTTCCCTGGATTCTGCCATGGCAACTTTTACCATCACCAACTGAGTCTCTGCTTTAATGGCCCTGGTAAGGAATTGTTCTTTTTCTACTTGGGTTCTGTGAAGTGTTTTTTCCAATCCTTCAATAATTTCTGACTTACCTCTTACTTGCTCTTCGAGTACTTTCTGTTTACGAATAAACATAGCACGAGTAAATACATAACTAAATACAATTATTGCAATAGCTGTGGTGGCCAAAATAATAATAATGCTTACATCTATCATTACGTCATTCTTTAGGGGTTAAAATGATAAACTAACTGCAGTAATTGAAGTTGGTGTCCAACTTTGGACCAAAGGTTTCTTGGGGGAAACTATAACAAATATAATTTAATAAATAAAAGATTTGAATAAATTTTTCTTTTTAAAAAAAATTAAAATGCTTTGGCTTGCCCCTCACACCAGGTTTTTTGGCGCGGCTTAGGTTTTATTATTATTTGTATCTTTCATTTTCAGGAAAAGTTCCTTCCTTTTATGCTATCCATTAAAAAATCATTTGAACAGTTTTCCATCGCTAATTACCTCTTTAAATGGACGTTTTTGGTTACTCCAATGGCCATTGCAGTAGGCAGTTTGGTAGCTTTTTTTCTTTGGTTATTAGATAAAGTGACTGAAATTCGGTGGCAAAATGGTTGGATTATCTATCTTTTACCCTTTGCAGGGGTATTTATTTACTTTTTATACCAACTAATCGGAAAAAAGACGGAATCAGGAAATAATCTGATCATCGATGAGATTCATGAGCCGGATGGCGGAGTTCCAGCCCGGATAGCTCCTCTTGTTTTGTTAACTACGCTTATTACCCATTTATTTGGGGGATCGGCCGGCAGAGAAGGAACAGCGGTACAAATGGGAGGAGGCATTGCTGGCCTTTTCGGACGTTGGTTAAAACTAAATCAGCAGGATCTTCGTGTTTTACTGATGGCAGGTATTGCGGCAGGTTTTGCCGCTGTTTTTGGCACTCCGGTTACAGGAACTGTTTTTGCCATGGAAGTTATTGCCATTGGAAGCATCAAATATGATGCACTTTTGCCCTGCCTCATTGCCAGTTTAATCGCAAATTTTACCTGTAATAGTTGGGGTATTCATCATACTTTATACAGTATTCATTTCACTCATTACGATTCCAATTCTTTTTTTGGAATCGATTATTTACTGATTGGCAAAACAGTGATTGCCGGAATTGCGTTCGGACTTATCGCTTACATTTTTGGTGAAATGCAAAATGGCATTAAAGAATTGAGCAATCGCTTTATAAAGATTAAATGGTTAATCCCTGCAATTGGCGGTTCTTTGATCATTGCATTAAGTTTGTTATTAGATACAAGAGATTATTTAGGACTAGGTGTAAATTCTGAAAACGCAAATGGAATATCTATTGTAAATGCGTTTAACCAAGGGGGCGTAACCAATTGGAGTTGGTTCTGGAAATTATTATTTACCACCATTACTTTAGGTACAGGTTTTAAGGGAGGTGAGGTAACCCCGCTATTTTTCATAGGTGCAGCTTTAGGCAATACGCTAGCCTGGGTTAGTGGAGCACCGGTTGATCTTTTTGCCGCACTTGGCTTTATTGCAGTTTTTGCAGGTGCCACTAATACCCCACTGGCCTGTACAATCATGGGTGTGGAATTATTCGGGGGCGAACATATTATTTATTATGCCATCGCCTGTTTTATCGCATATTATTTTAGCGGCCATTCTGGTATTTATTCCTCACAAAGAATTAATCATTCAAAGATCCGTTCCGAAAAAAATCTTCACAATACCACCATCAAACATTTAAGAGATCATAGAAATACAAAATAAAATATCACATGCATTTATTCAACAAGATTACTAGCCTGATTTTTTTTACCTGCTTTAGTTTGTTTTCCTTAGCACAAAACGCACCAAAGCCTTATGGCGCAATACCTACGGCTCGTCAATTAGCTTGGCAAGAAAAAGAAATGTATGTGATCATGCATTTTACACCTACCACTTTTCAAAATAAAGAATGGGGATTTGGCGATGCCGATCCTGTCATTTTTAACCCCACCCATTTTAACGCAAATGCTATTGCAGCAGCTGTAAAAGCTGGTGGTTTTAAAGGCATCACTGTTGTAGCGAAACATCATGATGGTTTTGCCCTTTGGCCTACTAAATCAACTGAATACAATATCAGCAAATCACCTTTTCGAAATGGCAAAGGAGATCTTGTAAAGGAAATGATGATGGCTACAAACGAAGCCGGATTATCTTTTGGCCTCTATTGCTCACCATGGGATAGAAACAATGCCAACTATAGCAAGCCAGCTTATATCAATGAAGTTTATTACAAACAATTAAATGAACTATATAGCAATTACGGTCAGCTGCATACCGTATTCTATGACGGCGCAAATGGTGGTGATGGGTATTATGGAGGTGCAAGAGAGAAGCGGTCGATAGATGCATCCACTTATTACAATTACGAAAAGATCTGGACCATTGTTAGAGAAAAGCAACCTGGAGCAGCCATCTTTAGCGATATCGGACCCGATATTCGTTGGGTAGGAAATGAATCTGGATTTGCAGCAGAAACATCTTGGTCAACCTTTACTCCAATCAGTCCTTCAAAAGATAAAAAACCTTCCCCTGGATTCGTGGTAGAAACCACATTGCCAACTGGAACAAGAAATGGATCATTCTGGACTCCTGCTGAATGCGATGTGCCACTCAGACCAGGTTGGTTTTATCATCCAGAACAAGATGGAAAAACCAAAACTCCAACACAACTTTTAGAAATCTATTATCAATCAGTGGGTCGCAGTGCTGCACTTGATTTAGGTATTGCCCCAATGCCTAGTGGAGAATTGCATCCCGATGATATAAAAAGTCTGAGCGAGTTTGGTGCTATTTTAAAGAAAACTTTCGCCACCAACTTTGCTGCAGGAGCAAAAATTAAAGCCACTAATATTCGTGGAAAAAATACATTATACGGACCAGAAAAATTAATCGACAACGATCGATACAGTTATTTCGCAACAGATGATTCGGTTAATCATGCTGAACTGATCTTTGAATTAAATAGTAAAAGTAGATTCAATGTGATTCGAATCAGAGAAAATATTAAACTGGGTCAGAGAATTGAAGCAGTAGCAATTGATGCATGGGTAGATAAGCAATGGAAAGAAATTGGAACCGCAACCAGCATTGGAGGAAATCGATTGATTCGATTACAGAATCAAATAGAGTCAGATAAAGTAAGATTGCGCATTCTAAAATCACCTGTATGTATTGCATTGAGTGATTTTGGACTATTTTATGACCCAAATCAGCACTAAAAAACAAACGCATAAAGAAAATTGCTACTTACCTTTATTGTAGTGACCATTAGATAAATAGTCGCTTACACATAATTTATCATTACATTATGTATAAAGTTAGCTGCCTCCTATTGGCGTTCTCTCTTTTAGCTTGTAAAAGCAAGAAAGAATCTATTAAACCTAGTATAGAAAACATCAGTTCTTCCATTTATGCTTCAGGGATACTTAAGAGCAAGAATCAATACCAAGTATTCGGAACCGTAAATGGGATTATTTCTGAAGTATTTATTTCCGAAGGCGATATGGTAAAAAAGGGAACCCCCCTTTTTGCTATTGAAAATGAAACACAAAAACTCAACAAAGAAAACGCAGAATTAGCTGCGCAGTTTTCCGATGCTTATGCTAACGAATCGAAATTAACGGATGCAAAATTGGCGATCGACTTTGCCAGAAATAAAATGAAGAACGATTCGCTTTTGTATGTTCGCCAACAATCCTTGTGGCAACAGCAGATCGGAACTAGAATTGATTTAGAACAAAGAGAGTTGCAGTTTCAAAATTCAAAAACAAATTATTCTTCATCTATCTACAAGTATCAGGATCTTAAAAGGCAAATTGACTATACTTCAAATCAAACAAAAAAGAATTTACTGATTTCAAAAAACTTACAGAACGATTTTACCATAAAAAGTGAAATGGATGGAAAGGTTTATGCAATCAATAAAAAGAAAGGTGAAATTACCAATGCACAGTCTGCTCTTGCAATTATTGGAAATGATAGCAAGTTTACACTTGAAATGCAAGTAGACGAATACGATATTTTAAAAATCAAAAAGGGCTTGCCCGTTATAGTAAATCTCGAAAGCTATCCAGGCAAAGTTTTTGATGCAACAGTTACCAAAATCAATCCGCTCATGATTGAGCGAACCAAGACTTTTATGGTGGAAGCTGAATTCGTTAAAAACCCTGAACAACTTTATGCAAACATTAGTTTCGAAGCTAGCATCGTTTTAGAAACTAAAAAACAGGTTTTGCTTATTCCCAGAAATTATCTGTTAAATGATAGTACTGTTCTTAAAGCTAATGGCGAAAAGCAAATTATTAAAACGGGCCTGAAAGACTATAATAAAGTAGAAATAATTTCAGGAATTAGTGCTACAGATGAATTGCTTAAACCAATCAAATGAAATACAAACTTATAGCAAGTATTTCTAAGTCGCTTTTGTTTGCCAGATTAAAACAAACATTGGTTGCTGCTATTGGTGTAACATTCAGTATCACTATGTTTATTACACTGTTGAGTTTTATGTCTGGTTTAAATACTTTACTAGACGGTCTGATTTTAAATCGAACTGCACATATTCGTTTATATAACGAAATAAAAGCTTCTGATCAACAGCCCGTTGATTTATCAGAAAAATATAAGGACCATCATAATTTTGTAAGCTCGGTAAAACCCAGAGATGGAAAAGAAGAAATTCACAATAGCAGTGCTATTATTCGTGCACTTGAAGATGATGAACGTGTTACCGGGGTTGCCCCAAAAATAATGGCGCAAGTATTTTATAACGTGGGCTCCATAGACATTACAGGCATTATAAACGGAATTGATGTGGATGAAGAATCACGATTATTTTTTTTTAAGGATTATGTGGTAGGAGGTAATTATATCGATTTAAAAAACACACCCAATAGTATTATTTTAGGAAAGGGTGCTGCCGATAAAATGTTGGCGAATATTGGTGATATCATACAAGTAACAACCAGCAAGGGCGATCGAGTTCAATTAAAAGTAGTTGGCTTTTTTCAATCGGGCATTCAGGAAATTGATAAGGTACAGAGTTATGCCAGCATAAGTACTACACAAAAAATTCTTGGTGTGCCAAACAGCTTTATCACCGATATACAAGTTAAGTTGACAAACGTTTTAGATGCACCCGTAATTGCAAAAGAATTTGCAAAAAAATTTAATGTAGAAGCGGTAGATATTCAAACTGCCAACTCACAATTCGAAACGGGCAGTTCTATCAGAACGTTAATATCCTATGCTGTAGGAATTACATTACTAATTGTGGCAGGATTCGGAATTTATAATATCCTAAATATGATGATTTACGAAAAGATGGATTCCATTGCTATTTTAAAAGCAACAGGTTTTTCCGGTCAAGACGTGAATAATATTTTTATAACTATCGCTTTAAGTATTGGAATATTTGGTGGTGCTCTCGGATTATTATTTGGTTATGGGCTTTGTAATGTCATTGAACATATTCCTTTCAATACGCCTTCACTTCCAACAGTAAAAACATACCCGATTAATTACAATCCAAAATTCTATTTGATAGGTAGTGTCTTTTCTATTATCACAACTTATCTCGCCGGATATTTTCCATCAAGAAAAGCCAGTAAGATTGATCCTGTAATTATTATCAGAGGAAAATAAGATGAGCAATAAAATACTGATATCAAAAAACATCTGTAAATCATTTCATGATCCCATTACGGTTCAGGTATTAAATAATATTAGTTTCTCAGTAGAAAAGGGTGAATTCATTTCTGTGATTGGGAAATCGGGTTGTGGCAAATCAACCTTGCTTTATATCCTTTCTACAATGGATACCGACTACGAGGGTGAATTATATATTGATGGTGTTTTAATGAGAGAAAAGAAAGAAAAAGAATTAGCCCGTGTGCGTAATGAAAAAATTGGTTTCGTATTTCAGTTCCACTATTTGCTCAATGAATTTTCTGTTTTAAAAAATGTTATGCTCCCGGGATTAAAACTCGATAAATATTCCGAAAAAGAAATAGAACATCGTGCATATGAAAAATTAAAAGTGCTGGGTATAGAAAATGAGGCCCTCAAATTGCCAAACCAATTATCTGGCGGCCAAAAGCAACGAGTTGCCATAGCACGTGCATTAATTAACGACCCTATCATTATTATGGGCGATGAACCAACCGGGAACCTGGATAAAAAAAATAGTGAAATCGTTTTTAATATATTCAAGGAACTAGCTGAACAATTTCAACAAACCCTCCTCATCGTAACGCACGATAACGAATTTGCAGCCCGCACGAATCGCATCATTGAAATGCAGGATGGTCAGATTATAAAAATGTAATACAGAACATAGCCTGCTATAAATTCAGACATAAAGCATGACCAAAATCAGCTTTTATATCTTACTGTTCTACTAATTTTCACTCCTGAATAATTTAGTAAACCTTTAGAGCTACCATATGTCTACGATTCATACTCCATTTAAATCAGGAATTGACTTATCACCTAAATCTAGAGCCCTTTGGAAAGTGGCACAATCTGGTGTTTGGTTAGTAGGTGCAGCAATACTTACCTGTCTTCTATTTTTCCCACCAGTTGGGCTACTCCTTTTTTGGAATATTTTGATTCCAGTGGCACCTGCACTATTTGTAGTTGCAGTAGGAGTTTGGAGAAATGTATGCCCTTTAGCTACTACTAATCTATTACCAAGAACTTTTGGACTTTCTCAAAAGAAAAAATTAACAGCAGTTCAATTAGGTAAGTTTAACCTGATTGCTGTGATTACTCTTTTTGTACTAGTGCCTTTACGCCACGCCATTTTTAATAATAATGGACCTGCTACAGGATTATTGATCATAACTATGGCAATGATCGGTATAGGTTTGGGATTTGTATATGAATGGAAAAGTGCTTGGTGTTCTGGTCTTTGTCCTGTGCATCCTGTAGAAAAATTATATGGTGGAAATATTATTGCTTCTGTACCAAATGCGCATTGCTTAGAATGTCAAAATTGTGTGATTCCCTGTCCAGATTCAACACCAAATATTCATCCTATTTCATCAAAAAAAACGCTCTACCATCAATTAGCTGGTTTATTAATCGTAGGAGGTTTGCCTGGTTTTATCTGGGGCTGGTTTCATGTGCCTGACGAAACAACAGTCACTAGCATAAGTACTTTATTATCAGTATATAAATTGCCTTTAATTGGGCTGGTAGCAAGCTCCATCGTTTATATTATTGCATCCATGATGGTGCCGGGTAAATACGAACAAAAATTAATCAGCGTGTTTGCCGCAGCTGGTGTATCCTGTTATTACTGGTATCGAATTCCAGCATTAATAGGTTATGGAAAATTTGCTGATGATGGTTTATTATATAACTTATCGAATGTATTACCAGTATGGGTCATCCCAATTATTAATATAGCTACTACTGCTTTCTTCGTTTATTTTTTAATCATCCGTAAACAGAATAACCAAAGTTGGGTAGTACGGCCACCATTTGCTTCGAAAGAAACAATGCATCCTTTTTCTTAAAGCAATCTATCAGGTAGTTGCTTATTAGCATCTGCACCCATTTTTTTAAGTTCTTCTATTTTACCAATGATATTACCCTTTCCGGTAGATAGCTGTTTAAATGCGTCTTCGTAACTAGTTTGTGCATCTCCTAATTTCTTACCCACTAATTCCATGTTACTAAGAAATCCATGAAATTTATCATAAAGTGCTCCAGCTTTTTCTGCGATCTCAATTGCATTTCTATTTTGCTGTTCCACTTTCCAGAGATCAGCAATGATTTTTAAAACGGCTAATAAATTTGTTGGACTTACCAACATAATTTTCTTATCGTATGCGTATTTCCATAATAAGGGTTCTTTTTTTACTGCTTCTAGAAAAGCCGGTTCAATAGGTATGAACAATAACACATAATCTAGTGCTACTGCATATTTTGGATAATTTTTTTTACTTAACCCATCAATATGTGTGCGCAGAGATAATATATGATTCTTCATCGCCTGTTCTTGTTTTATCAGATCAGATTCAGATACATATTGCTCCCAGGCAACTAACGAAACTTTTGAATCAACGATTACTTTTCTTTGATCAGGATAATAAATAGTAACATCGGGTTGTAAGCCATGTCCCTGATCATCTTTAATAATATTCCCAGCCTGATCTCTGATAAATTCCTGTGTAACATACTCACGTCCCTTGGTAAGTCCACTATGTTCTAAAATTGATTCCAAGATCATTTCACCCCAATTTCCCTGCATTTTCGAATTACCCTTTAAAGCTGTACTTAAGTTATTGGCTTCCTGACTTACCTGTTCGCTCATCTTAACTAATCGGTCAATTTCCTTACCCAAACTAAATCTTTCCTTAGATTCTTTTTCATAAGTATCTTCTACCTTCTTTTTAAAATCGCCTAGTTCAGTCTTTAATGGTGCCAGAATTTCGAGCATTTTTTCTTCATTGCGTTCTACCATGTGTACACTGTTATTCCGCATAACTCTTTCAGCTAAGGATTCCATTTCAAGTTTTAGCTGTTCGCTTATTTTCTCTCCCGACGTTTTGGCTTCGTTCAATTGATGCTGTGTATGCATCAATTGTGTTTCCGCAACTGCCATTTTTGATAATAATTGTTCTTTGTCGCTCTGAACCTGCTGATTGATCGATTGAATTTGCAAAAGTTGAACATCTCTTTCTTGCAACTTTTCGTTTAAAGCTTGTGAGCGAACTTGAAAAATGGACCGAGAAAATAACCAGGTTGCAATTATTGAAGCAATTGCTGTAGCTAAACAGGCAAATAAAAGGGCTGTGTCCATAAAAATATTTAACTGCTAAGAAAATGAGAGAAGATTTATTACAGAGAAATTAACTCTGTAAATTTCCCTGATTTTTTTTGCTAAAATTAAAATAGTTCAGAATGGAATCTAATTTATCAAGTGCAATGGGTAATTCAGTATTATTCTCCATTACAAGTATAGCACCATCATTTCTGGAAATGCGTTTAACAAAATTAATGTTCACTAGATAACTTCTATGAACACGAATAAAATTGTTCTCCCCATTAAAAATATCCTCATAATATTTTAGGTTATGACTAACCATTAAACTTGAACCATCTTCCTGATGGATATGCGCATAGCTGCCCTCTGCCTTTATATAAAGAATGTCTTGAAGTTTAATGATCTCAAAACCATTCATCAAAGGCACCACAATTTTTTTATTTCCATTACTAAAATAATTATCCTTTAATGCGCCATAATTAACAGAATCGTTTTTGCTTTGGTTTTCCAAAAATTTCTGTATGGCATTTTTTAATTTATCAAACTGTATTGGTTTTAGCACATAATCAACGGCACTCATATTAAATGCTTGTATTGCATGTTGATGAGAGGCTGTAGTAAAGATGATTCTGAATTTAATCTCTTCTGGATTCAAAAAATTAAGTAATTGCAATCCATTATAAACCGGCAATTCAACATCTAAAAAAACTAAATCTGGCGCATTTTTCTTTATACTTTTTACAGCAGAAGGAAGATCAATACACCTGTCAATAACTTGAATTTCCGGTTCAATTTCACGAATCATTTCACTAAGCAATTCGGCTGCTTTTACTTCATCTTCTATAATGATAGCTTTAATCATATTGTGTACTATTAATGGGCAAACGAATAATTACTGTTGTGCCCGCTTGATCTTCTTTATCGATTACAAATAAACTAATTTTCTTATCAATCGTCTGATTAATTAAATCAACCCTGCTCTCCAAAGCGGAACCTGCAAAACTTTTATGATTAGCATTAAGGGTTTTATTGATTTGTCTACTTCTAGTTCTACCAATACCATCATCATCTATTTCTATTCGAATATATTCTTTTTGAACATCATCATATGCAATGCTGATTTTTAAATGACGCAATCCTTGTTTGTGGAACAGACCATGTTTAATTGCATTCTCGATACAAGGCTGAATGAACATGGGCGGGATTAGAATATTTTCCAAATCCAGTTCCGGTTCAATAATTAATTCAACTGAGAAGTCCGACTCAAATCGTGCCTTTTCCAGATCGAGATACAATTCTAGAATGTCTATTTCTTCTTTCAATGAGATGGAACTAATATTACTGGTATCCAAAATTTTTCGAATCAGTTCACTGAATTTTCCCATGTAATTACTCACACTCCTCTTATCGTTTTTATAAACAAAACTTTGTATCGTGTTTAAAGCATTGAAAATAAAGTGCGGGTTCATTTGAGTAACGATAGTTCTCAATAAACTTTTACGTAACTCATTCTGCAAAGTCAGTTTTTCAATCACATAGTGGTCTCTCTTTTTAATATTACGATAACGTAGTCTGATCACAAATCCACTAAACCCAGCTATTATTAAAACCACGAGACTTATAAACCACCATTGTAACCACCATGGGTTTTGAATTACAAATTGAAAATCAATAGTGTTTTTTGATCTTTCAAACTGAAAATTTACAGCATAAGCTTTAAACCTATAACTGCCTGGTTTTAGTGATGCAAAAGAAACTTTATAATCAGGTCCGCTTAACACATTCCAACTACTATCGTTGGTACCAATTAACTGGTACATAAAATGTGTGGCTTCTGGATTAATATAAGATGGAGAAGATAATTTGAATAATAAAGCGTTATTGATTGATGGCAATTCGGAATTGTTTAAAATTTCATTTCCATTAATACTATTACTCACTGATAATAAATAACATAAAGGAGCATCCGCTTTTGTTTCAGATAATGAATAATTATATTGCCAATTCTTCATGGCAAGAACCAAGTCTTCATTTTCCTCCAGAAAATCATACACTGTTCCATTAATATCAAGAGGAATAGTAATCGTGTTAATGACTTTTTGAGTTGTTAAGTCATAAACTTGTACAAATCCAGGTTCTATTAAATATAAATGATTATGAAATTTTTTAATTTTTAAAATGATATTTGAAACCAACCCATTTTTCAAAGAAATATTCTGAATACGATGATCTCCTAAAATAAGTAACCCGATATCAAATGTTCCTATATATGCCTCTTTATTATATTGTAGCAAGCAAGCTGCACTAATTTGTTTGCCATTATAGGAGAGCATATGTAAAGTATCGGCTTGAATTAATGCCAATCCGGATTTAAAATTTGCATATATTTTTTTAGTTTCTGGGTCATAGTCCACAATATTACATCTGGAATATTGTAACACTTGGCGATGGTTATCGATAGCATCTTTAAATTCTAATTGGAGGGTTTTATTATCCGCACTACTTCTATCAAAAAGATACTTTTTTAAACTAGGAGTTAACCGAATCTTGGTTAACATTTGAGAATAGGCTAACAATAATGTGGTATCTGTAAATGCTAAATTTTTTAAGGCATTAACAGTTGAAATCTCCCATAGATATTTTTTCCTTGTATTGATTTGATATAACCCTTTCGATGGCGCTACTAATAAATTCCCATTAGGCAATGATATTAGATGTTCAATGGAGCCTGCAAATTTAGAGACCTGATATTTTTGTACTACTTTATTATTATTTGTGAAATAGACCTTTCCTTCCTGAGTTCCATAAATCATAAAACCTTCCCATGGTAATATAATAGTGATAAAATCCCCTTTGTCTAAAAATGATTGTCGAATCTTTTGCCAATTTTTATACTTTTCTGGACCGCGACGAAACCCTTCCTGCAAGCTACTGTACCATTTATTGTTTCCCCTATCAGAAACAATATCTGATAAATATTGCGATCGAATAGAATCTCTACTATTTATTTTATAAGAAATACTTTGTGTATTGACCCATATAGAATCATTGTATTTGATAATTGTTTTTAAAGTACCTGGGATTTTTTCTGCAGATACCAGCACTAAAGTATCATTGCGTTCCACTAATTTATATATCACATTCTTCAATTCACCGTTGCTTGCATAAATAGTGTCATTGGTATTTAAAGTGGCAAAGCTGAAAAAATCCTGCTTAACCGTTTTCAGGTTTTTTGGAAATATGAATGGTATTTCCCTAAAACCTTTTTCATTATCATATCTGTAAAAAGTATTAACACCTAATAATGCATGGCCACGGTAAACACATATCGATCTACCAATTTTTGCCCCTTTATTATTTGAATAATACTTTCCCTGCATGGTAGTTGTATTAATAGCAAATAAGCCTTTTTCAGTAGTAACTACCATTTCAGAATCTAGGGGCATCAATGAAGGGTATGTAGATTCGTTTTTTAATTTATACTGCTCTACAAGATTCATTTTTTCTTTCTCGATGTAGAAAAGCTGTCCATTAAAATTGTAGCACCAGATTTTTCCTTGCTTATCCTCGCATATGCCAGAAACTCCTGTAGTTGTTTGATCTGGACTTGAAAAATGTGTAAACTTTTGACCATCGTAACGGCTAATTCCTAAAGCATGACCAACCCATATATAACCCTTTGAATCTGCAAATAGATCGTACACTTCTTCTGTGGGTAATCCTTTTACAGTCTGCAAATTTGATAACTGTGCAAATGAAAAATGGTTCTGAAAAAAAAATATAAATAGTAAACACCAAAAACGCATACTTAAATATAAGGGATTAGTCTTTTGCTCGAATCTATTTGTGCTGGATTTATAAAAACTACTAACTTTTTGGTCGTTGGAAAATAGATTTATTTAACTTCAACAATATACTAACTGCTAACAATTATGCCAACCGATTCTACTTATTTAAATACCAAAGCAAGATCACAAAATACTTACGATGCAATCATCGTTGGTTCTGGCATAAGTGGCGGTTGGGCGGCTAAGGAGTTATGCGAAAAAGGTTTAAAAGTTCTACTACTTGAAAGAGGTGGCCCATTAGATCATCCCAATTATCCCACAGCTAATAAAGATCCCTGGGATTTCCTTTACCGCAATCATTTAACAAGGGAAGACAAAGAACAACATTATGTTCAAAGCCGACATTATTCTTTTCACGAAGAAACCAAACACTATTATATTAACGATAAAGAAAACCCATACGAAGAAGTTAAAAGATTCGATTGGATTCGAGCCAATATTATGGGGGGCCGTTCTTTGCTTTGGGCTCGTGCTTGTTATAGATGGACTGATACTGATTTTGAAGCCAATGCTAAAGATGGACATGGAGTTGATTGGCCGATACGTTATAAGGACCTGGCTCCTTGGTATGATTATGTGGAATCTTATATTGGCGTAAGTGGCAATCAGGATAAACTTGGTTATTTACACGATGGCATTTTTCAGCCGGCATTTGAAATGAATATAGTTGAGAAAAGTTTTCGTGATCAGGTCTCAAAAAAATATACAGATCGCCATGTCATTGTAGGACGATCTGCAAATCTTACAATACCTATTAACGGAAGATCCGTATGTCAATCACGCGATTTATGTTTTCGAGGTTGCCCATGGGGTGCTTATTTCAGTTCTAATTCTTGCACAATTCCAGCTGCTCTTACAACTGGAAATCTTACTATTCGACCTTACTCTTTGGTTAATCGGGTTATCTATGATGAGCAAAAACAAAGAGCAAGTGGAGTTGAAATTATTGATACGCAAACCAAACAAGTAGAAGAATTTCATGCAAAGATTCTATTTATCAATGCAGCTACTGTAGCTACTACTTTTATATTATTAAACTCTACATCCAACCGTTTTCCAAATGGCATTGGGAATGATAGCGACCAGGTTGGCCGCAATTTGATGGATCATCATAAAGGTATTTCTGTAAATGCTGATGTACCTGGATTTGAAGACAGTTATTATTATGGCCGTCGCCCTACCAATATTTATATTCCAAGATTTAAAAATATTCATTCCCCTGAAAAGGATTTTATCAGAGGATTTCATTTAGCCGGAACTGCTTACAGAACAAGAGGTTCAGGAGATCATGAAATTGGTGCCGAGCTAAAAGATTCTTTAACTGAAGCAGGTGGTTGGAAAATGGGGCTCTGGGCTTTTGGCGAATGCCTTCCATACGCTGATAATCGCATCACTCTGAATCACAAAAAAACAGATGTCTATGGCCGACCACAATTAAGCATTGATTGTTCCTTTCGTGAAAACGAAAAAACAATGTCTGCGAATATGATTGCTACAGCCAAAGAAATGTTGGAAACAGCAGGCTATCAAAACATAACCGACCAATCAAAAATATCTTTCCCCGGAAATGCCAACCACGAAATGGGCACAGCTCGCATGGGTAAAGACCCAAAAACATCAGTTCTAAATGCGTTCAATCAAATGCATGCAGTTAAAAATATATTCATCACCGACGGATCCAGCATGGCATCCAGCTCATGCGTGAATCCGAGTCTTACTTATATGGCTTTAACTGCACGTGCCTGTGATTATGCCATAAAGGAGTTAAAGAAAAACAATTTGTAAAAACAATTACTACTTCATTTTTCTTTCAAAAAAATCTGCTGCTGCACGATAGCCTTTTAACCAGTTTTTGTGTAATAGAAAATCATGGATATCATCAGGGAAAACTAATTCTTCAAAATAAATTTTTCTTTCCCTTAATTTTTCTGCAATCATTTCTGTTTGCTCAAACGGAACATTTCTATCATCATCTCCATGAATGAATAATACGGGCGACTTCCATCCATCAACACTCGAAATAGGAGAAGCAGCTAATGCAATTTTTGCAAATGCGGCTCTTGTTGTTGGATCATAATTAGCAACCCAATTTTTCATTTCCTGATTCCAATCATGTACTCCATGAATATCTACACCACATGCAAAAATGTCTGAATTTCTACTTAAGCCCATGGCAGTTAAATAACCTCCATATGATCCGCCCCAAAGTCCGATGCGTTTAATATTTACGTCAGCTCTTTTTTGCAACCATTGTCCCGCAGCCACTACATCATTATATTCGCTTCCTCCATTCGCGCCGTAATGTAAAGCCTCTCTGAATTCCATGCCATAACCTATTCCACTGCGATAGTTAACAGCCAATACAATATATCCTTTAGACGCATAATACTGATTCATACCATAGTCTTTCGAATAATATCCCATATAATGAAACCCTTGCAGCATCTGCCTTCTGGAGCCTCCATGGAAAAATAATAGGGTAGGATATTTTTTGTCTTTCTGATATCCAGGAGGTAAAAACAATTGACCATGTATTGTAATATTGTCTTTACTCTGAAAACTCACAACGCTTGGCGTTACTAATAATTTATCAGGGAAAGCAGCAGGAAATAATGATTCTCCTACTTTTTCAAACCTAGTTTCAGATTTTATAATGGTTGGCCAACCTGGAGTTGTTGCAGTAGATCGCAACACCGCAATTCCAGTTCCTACATTAACAGGCGACCATTCAATTCCTTCTCCCTTTGATAATTGTTTTGCATTACCATCTTTTGCATTTACAGTCCATATATGCCTCCTATGACTGTCCCCAATATTTGTATTATAGATCACTGATTTTTGATCGCTTGATAATTGCATATACTCAACTTCACCATCGCCTGGTGTTAATAATTGAGCCTTTCGATTAGAAGCTTCTGAAAAAATTGGGACTGAATATAAATGTTGCCAGCCATCTTTTTCCCATGGGAATACCAATTGATTATCTGCAGTCCAGAGCAAAAGATTATCAGCCACAGGGAAATCAGTATATAAAACACTTCCTCGTCCTTCATCCGCTTTCCAGATTTCTTTTGCTTCATTTTTTGCAAGGTCAAATAAATGAATGCTCCAGGGAAATCCCTTTCTCAACTCAGTAAATGGAAGCAAGCCTCTTCTGGAAGGGATGCGGATATACGCAATATATTTACCATCGGGCGACCATGCCGGTTGTATATCATTATCAATGGTTGGATCAAGATAATCTAATGATTTTTGTGTAAAATCATAGACTCCCAAAAATGCATGATCAGAACGATGACTAATAAAAGCAAGCTTTTTGCCATCAGGTGAAAAACGCAGATCACCAATCACCCCTCGGGCTTCAAAAAGCTGTATAGCAGATTTTGAGGTATCAGTAACCTGCGACTGCCAGGCTTTTCCTTTATAACTATACAAAACAGTTTTCCCATCAGGTGAAGCAATTGCGTTATTGCCTACTCCTATTTTTCTTAGACCAGATCCATCTGTATTAGCAACCCAAATTGTTTCCCCTGTCTTCTCTTGTAAAAAAGCAGGGTTCGCTGCTTCACCAGCTCCATTGGTATTATTCCCTTCATGAAAAAACAGATGAGTGCCATCAGCAGAAAATTGAAGGCCCCCGATTTCAATCCCATCATCACTATTATGTTTGGTAACTTTTCTGGGAGCAAAATCAGGTGCATCCGCAATAAAAATATTTCTTACACCCTTATCATTAAACACCCATGCAAGGTGTTTTCCATCCACAGAACTCTGTAATTCTGTTGGAAAAGGAGCAGACATGATATTTTCAATGGTTACTTGAGCATGCAGGCATATAAACAACAAGTATACTATAGCGGTGCTGATGAGTTTTTTCATACTATCAAGATAAGAAATTTGTATATTCATTTCTCCCATTATTATACACCAAATCATATTTATGCGCATCAACACCCTTTGTAAATGCATGTTGCTTTTGTTTGTGCTTGTTATAGCATCCCAAACAAATGCACAAGGAACAAGATTGCTTCGCGAGCCAACTATTAGTAACACCGCAATTGCCTTTGTATATGGGGGTGATCTGTGGGTGGTTAATAAAAACGGTGGCGATGCAAAGCGTCTCACAAGTACGGCAGCAGTAGAAGAAGACCCACATTTTTCTCCTGATGGAAAAACGATTGCATTTACTTCGAATCGTTCGGGTATTATTGCAGTATATATTGTTTCTGCCGAAGGCGGAATTCCAACTCGATTAACCTGGTTTCCTGCTGCATCATTTGCCAGAGGCTGGAGCCCAGATGGTACAAAAGTTTTATACGCATCTACCCGCGAAAGCGCACCAACAGGCTACTGTAGACTATGGACAGTTGCTGCAACTGGAGGTGCTTCTACTTTACTGCCTGCCCCTTTTGCATACGACGGCGCATTTTCTGCTGATAGTAAAAAATTAGTCATCGATCGTGTTACTCGTTGGGATGTAGAGTGGCGACATTATCGTGGCGGGCAAAATACGCCCATTCGTATCATGGATCTGAGTTCATTGTCAGAAAAAGAAATTCCTAGTAATAGCACCATGGACCAGAATCCAAATTGGATTGGTGATGATATCTATTTTACTTCTGATCGAAATTTCATCACCAACGTATTTGCCTATCAATCTGCAACAGGAACTGTGAAACAAGTTACAGATATTGCAAAAGGTGATATTAAATGGCTTTCTGGAAATGGAAAAGAATTGGTATTTGAGCATAATGGTTATTTGCATTTGCTTGATCCATTTAGTGGTAAGAGTAAACAACTTGAAATAAATGTGAGTGGCGATTTCCCCTGGTCAGAAACCAAATGGGAAAATGTAACAGCTCGTGCAGATAATGCATCTTTATCTCCAAGTGGTAAACGCATCATTTTAGAGGCAAGAGGAGAAATCTTTACCGTGCCTGTAGAAAATGGAAATACGCGCAATATCACACAAAGCTCTGATGCCGCAGATCGCAGACCCATCTGGAGCCCCGACGGAAAACAAATTGCCTGGTTCTCTGATAAAGGTGGTGAATCATATGCGCTTTATATCACTGACCAGGAAGGAAAAACAATGCCCCGTAAAATATCTATCGGGGAATCAAAATTGGGATGGACTCCTACCTGGTCGCCCGATAGTAAATACATCGCATTCGTAGATAATGCTGTTCGTATCAAAGTAATTGAACTCGCTACTGGAAAAATTACGCAAGCAGATATCGGTGGTGCCAATATCGAAAGAGATAATATGGCATTGAGCTGGTCGCCCGATTCTAAATGGCTTGCCTATACCAAAACAGCTCCTAACAATTTTAGAAGAATCACAGTCTGGTCATTAGAAACTGGAAAAGCAACTGCCATAACCGATCCAATGGGAGATGCTATTGCTCCATCCTGGGACTTTGGTGGGAGATATTTATATTTCTTAGCAAGCACCAATAAAGCATTGGGTTCAGGATGGGCGAATACGAGTAGTATGTCTGCCAAGCCCAGCTTTGCTGCTTATTTAATTGTGCTACGCAGAACAGATCCTACTCCATTTCCTTTAAAAAGCGATGAAGAACCTGATAGCACTAAAGAAGTAAAAAAACCAAAAGACACTTCTAATGCAAAAGCAGTAAAGATTGATTTCGATAATATCGATCGAAGAACACTCGCACTTGCAGCGGTACCTGAAGGGGAATATGATCAAACCCTAAGCGGACCAAAAGGCAGTGTCTTTATCATAGGCGGACCAAGCATTAGTAAGTTTACTATTGAAGGCAAAAAGTTCGATGAATTTGCAAAAGGTACCGATGTTAGTGTATCTGCCAATGGTGAAAAAATATTATTTAAATCGGGCGATAACTGGAAAGTTGTTTCCACTGCAAATCCGCCTACTCCTGCACAGGGTAGTGTTACAGTGAATCTTCAAATGCAACTCAATCGTCTAGAAGAATTCAAACAAATTCTAACTGAAGCATGGCGATACGAACGCGATTATTTCTATGATAAAAATTTACATGGCAGAGATTGGCAGGAAGTATATGATTACTTCATTCCACTCGCTCCATATATCAAACACAGATCAGATCTTACTTATGTACTCGATCAGATTGGAGGTGAATTGTCTGTTGGACATAGTTTTGTAGGTGGTGGAGATTTTCCTGCTATTGATAAAAATGCCGCAAGTGGTTTAGGGGCCGACCTGGTTCAAAACAATGGCCATTGGCAGGTGAAACGCATTTACAATACAGAGAGCTGGAACCCAAGCCTATCAGCACCTTTAGCACAACCCGATCTAAAAATAGAAGAAGGAAATTATATCCTTGCAGTGGATGAGAAAACACTTACAGACGATATGGATCCTTATCAATTATTAAACGGTAAAGCCGGTTTGCAAACAACATTATTGGTAAACAATAAAGCTTCTGAAGATGGAGCCTGGACCATTAAAGTAACTCCCATTGCATCAGAAAGCGCTTTGCGTCAACGTGCCTGGGTAGAAGATAATCGTAGAAAAGTTTCAGAACTCTCTAATGGAAAATTAGGATATGTATGGGTACCTAATACAGGCGGACCAGGCTTCGTTTCTTTTAACCGTTACTATTTTGCACAACAAGATAAAATGGGAGCAGTCATCGATGAACGCTTTAATGGCGGTGGATTATTAGATGATTATATGGTAGATCTGATGGTGCGTCGTTTACGCGCTGCAGCAACCAACGAAGTGCCAGGTGGCATTCCATTTAATTTACCTTCTGGTATACTCGGACCAAAAGCTTTATTGATCAATGAACTTTCTGGTTCAGGTGGCGACTTCTTCCCTTGGGCATTTCGTCATCAAAAAGTGGGACCATTGATTGGAACCCGTACATGGGGCGGATTGGTTAAATCATCAGTTCATTATGCCTTAGTGGATGGAGGTACCATTACTGCACCTGATAATGCAATTTTTGATCCACAAGCCAATAAATGGATTGCTGAAAACGAAGGTGTAGCACCGGATATAGAAGAAAAAATTGATGCGGCTTCTGCTGCAAAAGGCCGCGATCCACAATTGGAGCGCGCTGTAAAAGAAGTGCTGTTATTATTGGAAAAAGATTCAAAACCAACGGTAATACATCCGCCTTACTCTACACCTGCGAAGAAAAGTCAAAAGTAAAAATTCAAAAATAAAAAATAGGTCTCGGTGATTCAGTTCATCGAGACTTTTTTATTTTATAGATACCGGGCAATGACTAAATTTATAAATGAAAAAGATTTTCTTATTTATTGCTGCTGCATTTGTTTTTGTAGTTAGCCATGCGCAAGACATTCCTTATAAAACATGTAACAACTGTTGGAATCGAGATTCTTTGGGAAACCATCGTGTGGTGGTTGTGGTTGATAAAGATAATGAAGTGGCAAAAGTGGTGATTCCATGGAGAAGAAGAGATGACCATCCAGAAAATAAACGCATCATCATTCAGGATGCTAAGACTTCTCGTAAAGTATTAAATCATATTGAAAAAAGTATCAGCAGAGAGTCGGGCGAAATTTATTTCGAAGCTATTTCCGGAAAAGGCATTTATTATATTTATTATTTACCACTAAGGAATGAAGGGCGGTCTAACTATCCGCGCGGTGTGTATTTAAAACCTGAGAATACAGCTGAAACAAATTGGTCTTACAACAATGTTTCGAATGCTAAAGTGCAGGCATTTGAATCCATCGACGATTTGAATAGTTTTTATCCGATGGAACTGATTGCTACCAAATCAGAAACAGCCGCAATAATTGAAAAATCACCTAACAAAGAATTTATAGTTTTTCCTGAAGATCGATCTAACCCAATTAAGATGACGCGCGATCTTCCAAAAAAGTGGATTGATGAAGGCATTCAAAATCAATTAAAAGGTACCGCTGATAAAGGTGAATGGTTTGCGTTTCAATTAGGACTATTGGCAATAAAAAACCAAAGCTCCATAGAAATAAATTTCTCTGATTTAAAAAGTGCTGCTGGAAATATGATTGCAGCCAAACAATTAAGTTGCATCAATTTAACAGGAACCACTTACGATGCTAAGCCATTGAAAAAAGTGGTGGCAGTCGATGCTGGAATTATTCAGGCATTCTGGTGTGGCATAGATATTCCAAAAAACACGGCAGCAGGAACTTATAAGGGAACCATCAGCATTGGCAATAAAGAAAATAAAACTAAGATCCAGTTTCAATTAACCGTAACCAATAAAATAGCCATCAATGCCGGTGAAAATGAACCTTGGAAACAAACCCGATTAAAATGGTTGAACTCAACATTGGCACAAGAGAATAAAGTAATTGCGCCTTATACTCCTATCAAAAAAAATAAAAATGAACTTAGCATCCTTGGTAGAAAAATATTTTTGAATGATGATGGTTTACCAAAACAAATTCAAACCTATTTTAATTCCGAAATGACCGACCTCGTTGCTACACCCAAAAATATTTTAAGTACCCCCATTCATTTTGTTTACAATTATCAAAACAATACAGCATTAAACACTGGCACTCTTAAATACACTGAAACTAATGAAGGAAAAGTTAGTTGGGAAGCATTGAGTAAAAACAATCAAGTTAGCATGCTCGTTAAAGGTTCATTGGAATTTGATGGTATGATGGTGTATGATGTTACCGTTACAGCACTTAGTGATCTTAGTTTGAATAATATTGGCATGGAAATTCCTTTTACCAAAGAATCCTCCAAATACATGATGGGCTTTGGTTTGAAAGGCGGCAAACGTCCATCCACTTTTAATTGGAAATGGGAGGTTGCAACTAAGAATCAGGACGGCGCCTGGATTGGCGATGTGAATGCGGGCTTGCAATATTCCTTGCGTGATGAAAATTATGTTCGTCCTCTCAATACTAATTTCTATTTACAGAAACCTTTATTGTTACCTGCCTCATGGGGTAATCAAAATAAAGGAACCGTAAGTATTGAAGAAATTAACAATGCAGCAATTGTAAAAAATTATAGCGGTGTTAGAGACATGAAGAAAGGGGAAACGCTGCATTACAATTTCACTTTACTCATTACTCCTTTTCATACCATCAATACCGATTTTCAATGGGGTGCCAGATTCTTCCACGCTTACAAGCCAATCGACACCATCAAACAAACCGGAGCTACCATTATTAATATTCACCACGCCAATGCCATCAATCCATGGATCAACTATCCCTTTATTGAGCATCGCAAAATGAAATCTTTTATCGACTCTGCACACGTTGCCGGATTAAAAGTAAAGATCTATAATACTGTTCGCGAATTATCCAACCACGCTTATGAAACATTTCCAATGAGAAGTCTGGGTCATGAAATTTATTCAACCGGCAAGGGCGGTGGCTACAGCTGGTTGCAAGAACATGTTGGCGATGATTATATCTCTGCCTGGTTTGTTCCAGAAATCAAAGACGCTGCCATTGTAAATAGCGGCATGAGCAGGTGGCATAATTATTATGTAGAGGGAATGAACTGGCTGGTGAATAATGTGGGCATCGATGGTATCTATCTCGACGATGTAGCATTCGATCGCATCACCATGAAACGCATCAAAAGAGTATTAACGCATGATGGTCACCCTGGTATTATTGACTTGCACTCTGCCAATCAATTCAATAAAAACGATGGCTTTAATAATAGTGCCAACTTATACATGGAGCACTTTCCTTACTTAAATAAATTATGGTTCGGCGAATATTTCGATTATGAAAAGAATACTCCCGATTTCTTCTTAACGGAAGTAAGTGGTATTCCTTTTGGCTTAATGGGCGAAATGTTAGAAGGCGGTGGTAATCCCTATCGTGGTATGGTATATGGCATGACGAATCGTATGCCCTGGAGCGATGGTGCAGATGCTCGTTCCATTTGGAAAGTATGGGCTGATTTCGGCATGAAGGGTTCTAAAATGATTGGTTACTGGAGTGAGAACGTTCCGGCTTCTACAAATAAAGAATCTGTACTTGCAACTGTTTACAAGAAAGAAAAATCCGCTTTGATCTCAATTGCAAGTTGGTCGGAACAAGCAGAACAAGTGGAATTAAAAATCGATTGGAAAAAGATCGGCATAAATCCGAACAAAGCAACAGCAACAATGCCGGCCATGAAAGGATTTCAAAATGGTGGTACTTTAAAAATAAATAATGGTCATATCGAACCGATATCAATTGATAAGGCGAAGGGTGTGATCGTTTGGATCAAGGAATAAAATAAATAGCGATGAAAAGAAAATTCTGGTTAGGGTTCCTGGCCCTTTCACTGCATGTCGTAAACGCACAACAAACAGTAAGTGTAAAAGAATACCAAAAGGAATTTACCACCTATCCATTTTCAGATCCAGATCCTGTGCCCAACTTCACAGCCATCTATCCCTATTTCCGTTTCGATGGATTTACTGATCAGCCTATTCAGAAAAAATGGAAGGTGATAGAAATAGAAAACGATTATATCCAGATCATGATCCTCCCAGAAATTGGGGGCAAGATCTGGGCAGCCATCGATAAAAAAACAAACAAGCCCTTTCTCTATTATAATCACGCAGTGAAGTTTCGCGATGTGGCTTTACGCGGACCATGGACCAGTGGCGGTTTAGAAGCGAACTACGGCATCATTGGTCATACTCCTAATTGTGCCACACCCGTTGATTATACCATCTTGAAAAAAGCAGATGGCAGTATCAGTTGTGTGATCGGTGGATTAGATTTGTTATCATCTACCAATTGGCGATTAGATATCAATCTCGAAAAAGACAAAGCCTATTTTACCACCAGTTCTTTTTGGTACAACACAACCCCCAACCAACAACCTTATTATCATTGGATGAATGCGGGTTTAAAAGCTGATGGAAATTTAGAATTCATTTATCCCGGAAATAAATACCTCGGACACAATGGTGAGTATAACGATTGGCCCATTAATAAAACAAACGGTAAGAATTTATCATTTTATAATAACAATAATTTCGGTGGTTATAAATCTTATCACGTCTTTGGCGCATACACTAATTTTTTTGGAGGTTATTATCATGATGATGATTTTGGTATGGTGCGTTATGCAGATCACAACGATAAAGCAGGAAAGAAGATCTGGATCTGGGGCTTATCACGCCAGGGAATGATCTGGGAAAAATATCTGACTGATACAGATAAACAATACGTGGAAGTACAGTCTGGCCGCATGTTTAATCAAAATGCAGAACAAAGTACTTTCAGTCCGTTTAAACACAGATCCTTCGAACCTTATGCCACCGATACCTGGAAAGAATATTGGTATGGTGTTAAAAAAACAAAAGGCATTACGGCAGCTACAGATTATGGTGCTGTGAATTTTGTAGAAGAAAATGGCAGGTTAAAAATTTATCTCTTCCCGGTAAAAAATATCAATGACGAATTGTTAATTACACAAAAAGGGAAAACCATCTACCAAAAAAATATTACTCTGGCACCACAACAAAATTTTGTAGACAGTATTGTAATTGAAAAGGCATCAGGAAATATTGAATTCAGTTTGGGTGCTAATAAGATCAACTATAATTCCGATCCATCAACAAACTATTTAAGTAGACCAGTTGAAACTCCAAAAGATTTTAATTGGAATACGGCTTATGGAAACTATCTGCAAGGAAAAGAATTAATGGATCAACGACAGTATCCGGCAGCAGCTATAAAATTGGAAGCATCTATCAAACTAGATAGTAATTTTTTGCCAGGCTTAGTAAAGTATGCAGAATTAAAATGGCTGAACTTTGAAAATCCTGATGCGCTCAAACTTTTAAAAAGAGCATTAAGTATAGATGCACACGATGGTGCCGCGAATTATTATTATGGATTGGTGCAAAATGCACTTTACAATACAGTAGATGCCATGGACGGATTTGATCTGGCTTCTTTATCTCCTGAATACCGCGGTGCTGCTTATACCGAATTAGCAAAAATCTATTGTAATAAAAAGGATTATTTAAAATCAATCAGATACTGTAAAGATGCACTAGTACAAAACACACATAATATAAAGGCACTCGAATTGCAAGCCATTAATGAACGATTATTGAAAGATCAAATAGCTGCAAAAATTACTTGGAATCAAATTACTGCATTGGATCCTTTGAACCATACAGTAGGATTTGAAAATTATCTAACAACACCAACGGAAGCCAACTTTCAACTTTTTAAAAGTACCCTGCAGAACGAAATGCCTGCAGAGAATTATTTAGAATTAGCAGCAAGTTATCGTGAGCTAGGATTATTTGCTAATGCAGAGCAGGCAGTAACTCTTTGCGGCAATAGCACAATTGCAAAATATTGGAAGGCCTATTTTTTAATGCTCCAAAAAAAGCCTTACGAAAATGCTTTGGAAGAAGCCAATGCAGCAAGTCCTGACTTTGTTTTCCCTTCACGAAGATTAGATCTGGAAGTTTTTACATGGACACTATTAAAAGGTTCAAAATGGAAACCACTCTATTATCTTGCAATGCTTTTGAAAAGTAAGAATACAGATGAACAAGCCATCGTCAATATATTCGATGTATTTACAGGCGATATCGCAAAGGAAAAGGGCGTAGTGATAGACTATGCACCATTTTATGCAACCAGGTCTAAAATTTATGCATCTAAATTTCCTGAAAAAGCAATAGCAGATCTTCAAAAAGCAATTAGTCTAGATAAGGAAGGATGGCGTTATTATAAAGCACTCACTGAAATATACAACAAACAAAAACAATATGCATTAGCATTGCAAGTCATTGAATCATTTTATAAAGCACATTCACAACAGTATATCATAGGTATGCTGTATGCAAAAACTTTATTGCTAAATAATCAATATGAAGCAGCAGATAAACTTTTAACTGGCTTACAAATTATTCCTTTCGAAGGCTCTACACAAGGACACGAATTATATCGCCAATCAAAACTGATGCAAGCACTCGAAGCCATCGAAAAAAATGAAAGCGCAAAGGCCATTGCACTAGTGAACCAGGCAAAAGAATGGCCCGAGAATTTAGGTGCCGGTAAGCCTTACGATGCAGACATTGATTCAAGTTTGGAAGACAAGATCCAATCTGCAGCTACACAAAAGCCATCTGCCAATGATATCGGAGCTTTAAAAGAACTAGTCCTTAAAAAAGAATAATTATTGATAACTGATCTCCCATTGAATTGCAGCAGCAACAGTTGATTGAAAACTAATTTTTCGAATCTCACCCGATTTATTGTTTTCCATCAATTGTGCACCGATGATTTTGATTTCTTTAATTGGAGTTCCTGCAGGTTCATAAACGTAAATCGTGTAAAGATCATCAGCAACCAGATTACTGATTCCATTTAAACGATGGTTGTTCCATTGCAATTTTTCCAATTCCAAAGCCCCGCAACTGATATGTCTGTTTGTAGCTAAAAGTTGTGGATGATCCTGTTTTTCTCTGAAACAAAAAACCTGACAATTAAACGCCGTATCAATCGCACCTGGCAGAAATTGTTTGGTTTGTATACCTCTGAATTCTTTACTCCAGAATTCAAATACCAGATATTCTTTCTTCTCATCCAATCCAAGGTCTTTCAAAGGAATTACTTTGTCTCTTTCATCCAACCTTCCCAGTATCGTCCAATTTTCAAAGGGTTTATTAATATCCATTTGAAATAATCCAGTAGTGGTAGTAGTACTGGCATCAAAGGGTCTCGGACCAGATCCACTCATCTCCGTTTCTACTTGTGCAATTAAACTGGATCTGGATGGATCTACATCATACACCTGACCCGGACTTGTAATCAATACAGGAATCGACCTGATGGCAGCATCTATTAAATTTGATTTTTCATATAACTCAGGTTGATCAGTAAGCATGAACAAAGAGCCCGTTAAAGACGTGGCCGTACAACTTCTATAAGCTTCTTTAGCAGAGAGCACAATATGATCGGGATCATTGCGCCAGATAATATTGTTGTACGAATTGAATTGCGCCAATCCCGCATAGCTATATCCATCATTTCCAATTCTACATCCATCTGCCAAGCCCACTAATTCAGGGCGAATACCCCAGCATGCCATTAAAAATTTATCCTTCCCAATTTGATTACGCACTTCCTTCACCACATTTCTATAAGCTTCATTTTTATTAATCTTATCGCGTTGCAAGTCTTTACTAAAAGTATTATACCCCTCGTATTTCAAATGACGCAATGCATCCAGTTTAAAATATTGCCATCCCTCTTTATTAAACTCAGCATAAATTGGTTTGATCAATTGATCAATGGTTGCTTTATTCGCACCATTCATCACATAGCCTACCCAATTTCCAAGTGCCACTTCGTTATTCGCTGTTTTAATAAATAAATCCTTATGCTGATAAGCCGCTGCAGAATCGGCGAAAGAAACATTGGTCCAGATGCCGGGCTGAAATCCCTTCGACGAAATATATTTAGCCAGATTACCCATACCATTCGGAAATTTTTTATTCGCATGGATCCAGGTGTCAGGCATACCAATGGGCACTTGTTGATAGCCATCGTCAATTTGAATATAGTCTAACCCGTATTTCTTTAATTTAGTTGATAACACATCGGCTGTGCGATGCATATCTGTTTCCGTAACATTATCGAAATAAGCAAACCAGCTACACCAACCCACTACCGGTTTTTTCCAGATCTGATATTCCTTAGGTTTGAAATAAGCGAGTCCCCTGTGTTGCTGATAGTACCTGGGTTTGAAGCGAATGATCAGTTCTGATTTAACAACTTGAATTTGATATAAATTATTTTCCTGTGGAAGTAAACTAAATGCAGGAGACGCTGCATCAAAAGATAAAAGCCAATCCTCATTTCTATTATACACTGCATTATTGAGTAAATTAAAACTCTTACCCACCGTATGTCGCACTATACTCAACCCCTCATTCCAGCGATCACTTTCACATGCAATCGATCCTTCATCAGCAGAAACAATTGCCTTGAAAGTAAATCGTTTAAAATCTGCAGGCACCAATGAAATGGTTTGATACAAAGCATTGTTTAAAGTATAATGATGTTCATGAATTTGTAATTTCGAAGTATTGCCCGAAATAACCGCTTTCAAGATCAGTTTATTCTGTACTGAAAAAAACAAGGAATCTTTTCTTTGAGTTACTTGAATAGTTTCTTGCGACAATAATTTGCAAAAGCCCAATAAGAAATATAAAAAGAAAGTAAAAAGAGCAGTTTTCTTGAGTGCTTGATATTTCATACCTTAAATTTTGAAAACAGAAAATTAATCATAATAATTAGCAATGAAAAAATCAACTATGAAATATGCATGCTGTTTGGTCAGCTTCATGGCGGTATTTACCGTTTCTGCGCAGGCGCAAGTTTTATCAGCTAAACAGATCGACTCATTAGTAGAACTCACTTTAAAAACATTTGATGTACCTGGTATTTCTGTAGGTATCGTAAAAGATGGTAAATTGATACATGCCAAGGGTTATGGTGTTGCCAGTTTAAGAACCGGGAAAAAAGTGGATGAAAATACTTTGTTTGGAATTGCCTCTAATAGTAAATCCTACACCGCTGCAGCATTAGGAATGTTAGTGGATGAAGGCAAGATCAAATGGGATGATAAGGTAACCGACTATATCCCTGAATTTAAAATGTACAATCCTTATGTTACCGAAGAATTTACGATTCGCGATTTGCTCACACATAGAAGCGGATTGGGTTTAGGTGCTGGTGACTTAATGATGTTTCCAGATCAAAGTGATTTCACAAAAAAAGATATCATACATAATTTAAGATATCTCAAACAAGTTTCCAGTTTTAGAACCAAATACGATTACGATAATAATTTGTACATCGTGGCAGGAGAAGTAGTTGCTAAAGCATCAGGTATAAGCTGGGAAGATTTTATTGAACAAAGGATCATGCAGCCCCTAGGTTTTAAAAGTAGTGCAGCTTCTATTACTCGTTTAAAAGACCGAAGTAACAGCATCCGTCCGCATGCACCAGTAAATGGAAAAGTTGAGACCATCGATATCGATTGGAGTGAAACAGCAAATGCTGCTGGTGGAATCTGGAGTAATATCATTGACGAAAGTAAGTGGGTGATTTTACAAATGAACCATGGAAAATATGGCGATAGTTTAAAACAAAAATTATTTAGCGACGACGTACACGAAGAAATGTGGAGTGCGCAAACCAATATTGGTGCAAGAGCTTTCCCTCCTTATAATACCCATTTTGCTGCCTATGGATTGGGTTGGTTTCTGAGCGATGTGAAAGGATATAAACAAGTAACACATACGGGCGGACTAGCAGGTATCGTTACCCAAGTAGTCATGATTCCTGAAATTAATCTGGGTATCATTGTATTCACCAATCAGCAGTCTGGCGCGGCTTTCAGTGCCATCAGTAATACTATCAAGGATGGTTATTTAGGTGTAACAGGTTACGATTGGGTAAAGCGATATTCAGATCGAGTTGCTAAAGGAAATGCCGAAGCGAAAAAAATTAATGATGAAGTTGCCGCCACCATTGATGCAC
>SESB01000303.1_pt1 | contig 36465 bp, 34 predicted proteins | sample 3171441 | NCBI WGS metagenome assembly SESB01 (sample SAMN06051867, study PRJNA518727) | freshwater metagenome | biome: subpolar coniferous forest; feature: holomictic lake; material: water; isolation source: holomictic Lake 227, 6 m depth | place: Canada: near Kenora, Ontario | collected... | reverse complement strand
CATCTTGTTGATAAACACCCCAAAAGATCTCACCCATCCGTGCATCCATTGCAGTATAGGCAACCGGATTGATGGCATAGTTATCTTGAACTCTCTGCTCAGGTGCATATGCATCAAAGAAGCTTAAAGCAATCGCCGCCAGCGTTGATACAGGCACAACAGGTAAATCAGCACCTAATGCGATACCCTGAATAACGCCCGTAGCGATTCTTACCCCGGTAAATGACCCCGGTCCACAACTAAACGCTAGAGCATCCAGTTGTTGAGGTCTTAAGCCTGCCTCAGACATTAAGTTGTCTATCATGGGCAAAATTAACCGAGTGTGCTCTTTGGGTGTTAACTCAAAACGCTCAGTTACAATGCCATCAATAAACAATGCCGCTGAACAGGCATCAGTGGATGTTTCCACGGCTAACACTTTCATTCTTTAACTTCCTTCTGAAAAAAGGCTTCTACGTCTTCTATATTACGGGTTCGACTCATTGGCGGGACACTGTCTAAAAACAATTGTCCATAAGAACGTTTTAATAACCGGGGATCACAGACCATTAACACCCCTCTATCCGTGACATCACGAATCAATCGACCGATACCTTGTCGTAAAGCGATCACTGCTGTGGGTAATTGATATTCAAAGAAAGGATTTTTACCTTGCTGGGTCATGGCGTCTAAACGCGCTTTTAATACTGGATCGCCAGGCGAAGCAAAAGGAAGTTTATCGATAATGACACAGGATAACGCCTCTCCTCTGACATCAACCCCTTCCCAAAAGCTGGAGGTTCCTAATAACACCGCATTACCCGCTTCTTTAAACTGTTCAAGCAATAAAGCCTTAGGACGACTACCCTGTATCAATAACGGATATTTTAACTCTTTACCTAATATCTCTGCGGCTTGATTAAGTGCGCGATGACTGGTGAATAAAAAGAAGGCCCTGCCCTGACTGGCTTTTAAAACCGGTAAGACGAACTCAATGATCAAGGGGATAAAATTAGGGTCATTGGGTTGTGGTAAACCTTTGGGATGATAAAACAGGGATTGATTGGGATAATCAAAGGGACTCCCCCAACTCTCACTTGCAGCCTGACTTAAGCCTAAGTTATTAGCAAAATAATCAAAGCCATTGGCAATGCTTAAAGTCGCTGAGGTAAAGATCCAGGCTGCTTGATGTTGTTGCATAAATTGCCGAAATTCAGAAGCAATATCTAAAGGCGTGAGGCTTAAGGTAAAGGTCTTCCGGTGTATCTCATACCAACGTATCCATTTACCCCCCTTCTCATCCATAATCAGCTTGAGTTTCTGTAATAGATCTTCTGCACGATTAAAACAGGATTCCAGTGCTTTGGTTTTAACGGAAGCTAGATTGAGTTGATCGGTTACTCGTTGCAATTGCTCTTTTAAGGCATTCAAGCCACCCAATAGTTTTGGATTATTGTCAATTTCTTGCCAGTCACCCCGTTTAAGCTCAACACCAAACGCCAGCCTTAAATCTTTAATCTCATGTTCAAGATCTTCACAGGCGGTTCGTAATGCCGGTAAATCGGTTGCGTCTTTAAAGTATTCCATTAAGGCATCTTGAGCTAAATCACTCAGTTGCTTTGCCCCTAGATTAACACCCAAGAAGTTCGAGGCGGTATCAGCGAGTTGATGGGCTTCATCAATCACAACCACTTCAGCATTGGGTAATAACTCCCCAAAGCCATTATCCCGTATTGACCAGTCTGCACATAACAGATGATGATTAACGACAATGATATCGGCTTCTTGAGCATTTTTTCGCGCTTTAACCAGATAGCACTCAACATAATCGGGACAGTCTTGTCCCAGACAGTTATCCGGGGTAGAGGTGGCTTGATACCAGATAGGATCACCTTCATTGACCCCTGACATTTCAGCAATATCACCCACCTGGGTGCGTTTAGCCCAGGCGCTTATTTTTGCTAAGGCTCCCGCGTCTTCCTTAGTAAAGCCGAGGGTTGAGGTTAAGGCATTTTGTAAGCGATAAGTACATAAATAATTACTTCGGCCTTTTAATAACGCGGCAAGAAAGGGCTTTTTCATAGCCTTACGTATTACGGGCAGATCTTTATTGAATAACTGATCCTGGAGATTTTTAGTCCCCGTTGAAATAATGGTCTTTTTGCCAGAAAGAATAGCAGGGACTAAATAGGCAAATGTTTTACCCGTTCCAGTCCCTGCTTCTGCGATTAAGTGCTGTTTTTTGGAAATGGCATTAGCAATTGCTTCAGCCATTTCCATCTGAGCTGAGCGAGCTTGATAACCGGATATGACAGTCGATAATGCTCCATTATTACTGAAAAACTGTTTCGTATCTGTCACAGGTTATTTATCCATAGGTAACGTAGAATTGTGGGAGTGGCTTTAGCCATGATAATCGTGGCTACAGCCACTCCCACTGCATACTAAATTCCTTTAACTTAATGACATTGGGTAAGGTGTGATTAATAAACGATCGCTTGGTCTTTTAATACCGTATAAATTTCATCGATTGATTGATGGTCACTATCAAAGGTAAGATCAGCAATAGCTGTACTATCAGTAACACATAAACAGATCAACCCAGCCTCTTTAAGTGCCTGAATCAAAGCAGGCTCTGGAGTTTCTAAAATGGTAATAGCATGACCATTATCAAACAGCTTTCTTTCTAGCTTATAGGCGTTCTCAGTATTGTTTGCACCGATAACAGCGATAGCAACGGGCTTTTGACCATAGCGTGCAGCGCGTTCTTCCAGACTGACTGGAAGTTGATTTTCTGACTCGCTGATGCCGGTAATCATACCTGCACCGACAGTACCATTGGTTAAACGATCAATAATAATGAAAGCACCGGTGCCTTTATTGACTTTATAGGAGTCAAAAACCACAGGGGCGTTAACAGTCACTGTGCAAGAGGCGATTTCATTTAACTTTAGTTGAATCGCATCATGATGCTCTAGCGTATTCACATCAATTCGATGATGAATTAAAGCGACAGAGCCTGAAACACTGCGTGTTCCCAATTTAAAAGTATACTGACGGCCAGGAACTAACGCCTGCTCAGCCATCCATACAATGGTTGCTTTAAACTTATCATCGACTGTCGGTGCCTGGCTTTCAGTGCCGACCAGGATATCACCACGACTGACGTCAATCTCATCTTCTAACGTTAAGGTGACCGCCATAGGAGGATAAGCTTCTTCAAGATCACCATCATACGTGACAATCGCTTTAATCTTACTGCTTTTACCAGAAGGTAGCGCTGTAATCAGATCACCCTTTTTAAATATCCCTGAAGCTACCGTACCGCAAAAGCCACGGAAATCCAGATTAGGCCGATTCACATATTGCACAGGGAAACGTGCATCGGTAAAGTTATGGTCATTAGCAATTTCAACGCTATTTAGCGCTTCCATTAAGGGGTATCCTGTAAACCAGGGCATATTTTCACTGGGGTTAACAACGTTGTCACCATCCAAGGCGGACATGGGAATAAAGTGAATATCGTGTAAATCCAGGGTATCAGTAAAATCCAGGTAATCCTGCTTGATTTTATTAAAGGTCTCTTCGCTATAAGACACTAAGTCCATCTTGTTAATGGCAACGATGATATGACGAATACCTAACAAGGAAGCAATAAAACTGTGCCGCTTGGTCTGAGTTTGTACGCCATAACGGGCATCAATCAAAATGATAGCTAAATCACAGGTAGAAGCACCCGTTGCCATGTTACGGGTATATTGCTCATGCCCTGGGGTATCAGCAATAATAAACTTGCGGGTAGAGGTAGAAAAATAACGATACGCCACATCAATGGTAATGCCTTGCTCACGTTCGGCTTGCAAACCATCCACCAGCAAAGCCAAGTCAATTTTTCCGGCGCCGGTTGTCCCTGATTTAACGCTATCCGCCTGAACTGCAGCCAATTGATCTTCATAAATCATTTTAGAGTCATGTAGCAAACGACCGATCAGTGTACTTTTACCATCATCAACGTTACCGCAGGTTAAAAATCTTAATAGCTCCTTGTTTTCATGTTGCGTTAGATAAGCATCAATATCAGTACTGATTAAATCGGATTGGTGGGACATATTTTTCTCGGAATTCTTGTTATATTTACAGAGACTGGGCTTTAATTAGAAGTAGCCTTCACGCTTTTTTTGTTCCATCGATCCTGACTGATCATGATCAATCAATCGTCCTTGACGCTCAGAGGTCGTGGTTAATAACATCTCTTGAATAATTTCAGGGAGTGTCGTGGCGGTTGACTCAACTGCACCGGTTAACGGATAACAGCCTAAAGTACGGAAACGTACTTTTTTCATTTCAACTTTTTCATCAGGGCCAATAGGCATGCGCTCATCATCGACCATGATCAGCATGCCATCCCGATTCACCACAGGACGCTCTTTAGCAAAATACAAAGGCACAATGGGGATATTCTCTAAATGGATGTATTGCCAAACATCTAACTCAGTCCAGTTAGATAAAGGGAATACCCGAATACTTTCACCCTTATCAATTTTCCCATTATAGATATTCCATAATTCAGGACGCTGGTTTTTAGGGTCCCAACGGTGATTCTTATCACGAAAAGAATAGACTCGTTCTTTAGCTCTGGATTTTTCTTCATCACGACGAGCGCCACCAAAAGCTGCATCAAATTGATACTTATCCAAGGCTTGTTTTAGTCCATCTGTTTTCATCACGTCGGTATGTTTTTTACTGCCGTGAGTAAAAGGACCAATCCCTTGATCAACGCCGTCCTGATTAATATAAACCAAAAGCTCCAGGCCCAACTTCTCAATCAGTTGATCACGAAAGGCTATCATTTCCTTGAACTTCCACGTGGTATCCACATGCATCATAGGAAAAGGAGGCTTTCCCGGATAGAATGCCTTCATGGTCAAATGTAACATAACGGCAGAATCTTTTCCGACGGAATACAACATAACAGGACGCTCGAATTCAGCCGCTACTTCACGAATTATATGAATACTCTCAGCTTCGAGCTCTTTAAGATGTGTTAATTTATGATCAGTCATTAAAAGTCCGTCAGGGGGGTGTTGATTATCACGATAAGATAATTGAGTGTACTCAATATAATGTATAACCGCCTATTTTAATTTGAACAGCCAATTAATACCAGTTACGTCATACAAATAATAGCTTTCCATAATAATTGCTTAAGAAATAAAATTAAAAATTAATCCACTTTAAATCCTGCTCCCGTGATAATATCTTCAATATCGTCAAGCGTGGTTTTATCGGTATCATACTCAACTTTTACTTCATTCTCTTTGAATGAGGCGACGACAGAAATAACTCCGTCAGTTGCACTTAACTTACCGGTAATATTCGCTTCACAACCACCACATTTCATTCCAGTAACGGTTAAAACTTCAGATTCAATCATTTTAATCTCCAATCATTAGTAATAATTTTGACTTTATATCATATTCGATTAATGTGTGTTACTCATGATACAACTTAAAATTATAAAGTAGCTATCAATAATATCCATTGAACCAATAAGTATCTTCTTGGTAGGATAATCATCTAAATGACCTGGATTCTTAGTAACGATGCAATTAAACACCATTACCAATCAAACCATTGCACTTGCGGGTATTGCTCAAGCAGCCGCCTTGGTTCAACAATTTGCAACTAAAGGAAGCTGTGACCCTGTTGCCCTGGAAACCAGCATTGCTAGTGTTTTGAAAATTGATTCTGACAGTGTGATTGATGTCTACGGCAGTTTATCGGGTTTAAGCCTTGGATTAACACAACTTGATATTCAAATGACGGGTTACAAAATTGTTAACCCTGAACAAGCGCGTTACTCCGCTTCATTGGTTTTTCTTGAGAACCAGCTGAGCCAGCATAAAAACCTGTTAAAGATTATTCAGACGGGAATTATTAAAGCCCAGTCTCAAAGCGAGCATTTTGGTTTAATGCATGAGAATGTATTCGCTAATCTGGGAGAGGTTTACCAGAATACAATCAGCACGCTTCAACCCAGAATCATGGTTAATGGTGAACAAAATTATTTATCAAGAAACGAAGTGGCCAATAAAATACGGGCTTGTTTACTTGCTGGGATACGTTCTGCCATCTTATGGCGCCAATGTGGAGGTACTCGCTGGAAGTTCCTGTTTTATCGAAAAAAGATCCAGGCTGAATTACAAATATTATTAAAGCAAATTTAGCCCTCTGCCAACATGGCAAACCTGATTGAAGTTGAAAACCTAAGCAGATATTACGGCAAATATTGCGCTGTTAATAACATCAGCTTCACTTTAGCCAAAGGAGAGGTTGTTGGTTTTTTGGGCCCCAATGGCGCAGGTAAAACGACTACAATGCAAATACTGAGTGGCAATCTCGCACCAAGCTCTGGTTTAATTAAAATCAATGGCTTTGATTTACTCAACGCACCTCTTAAAGCTAAACGTAGCCTGGGCTATTTACCTGATATTCCATCGCTATATAAAGACCTTACTGTGCAGGAGTTTCTACATTACTGTGCTCAATTACAGGGTATTACTAAGCAAGCTATTTACCCAATCATCGACAAAACAGTGGAGCGCTGTAGTTTACAAACAGTATCCAAGCGCTTAATTGCCAATTTATCCAAAGGCTTTCAACAACGTGTTGGTATTGCTCAGGCAATCTTGCATAATCCAGAAGTGATTATTCTAGATGAACCAACTGTTGGCTTGGACCCTATACAAATCAAAGAGATTCGAGCATTAATTAAAGAGCTTGGCAAAGATCATGGCATCATTTTATCAACGCATATTTTGCCTGAAGTACAGGAAACATGTTCACATGTACAGATTATTAATAATGGCAAAATCATTCTTAATGAAAGTATCTTTGAGCTTAATCGAACCATGACTCAAGGCTGTCTTCAAGTCATCACAAGGTCACCCGTTGATAACACAATTTTATTAGCAATCCCCTACGTCACCCGTATTGAAGAAATTGCTCATAATCGTCACAACATACACTATTCCATGGCAGGCAATCCAACTCATCAGATAGCTGAAACCATTATTGCTAAAGGTTGGGGTTTGGAAGAAATGACGCCCATAAAAAAATCGATGGAAGATATTTTTCTGGCATTAACCCAAGTTGAATCATGAGTGTCTCTTTAGTCTTAGTCATAGCCACTCGCGAATTTAAAAGCCTGTTTTTATCTCCGTTAGCATGGTCGATATTGGCGGTTTTACAAGTCATCTTAGGGTATCTTTTTTTAAATCAGGTTGAGACGTTTAGCCTAATCCAAGCAAAACTAGTCGGTATGGAAGGCGCTCCTGGCTTAACCGATATTGTCGTGACGCCTTTATTCAGTAATGCCGGCATCATTTTATTACTCGTCACCCCCCTATTAACCATGCGTCTTATTTGTGAAGAACGCAGAAACAAAACGCTATCGTTGCTACTGTCAGCCCCTATTTCCAATAGCGACATTATCATCGGCAAATATTTAGGTACGCTGGGACTCCTTTTAGTAATTGTTGCCCTGATAGCCCTCATGCCCTTATTTTTACTGATGGGTGGTGAACTTGATAATGGAAAATTCTTTGCAAACTTCTTGGCTTTAAACCTCTTGGTAGCAGGCTTTAGTGCAGTTGGACTCTTCATGTCGACCGTCGCCGGACATCCAACCGTTGCAGCCATTGGCAGCATTGGAATTCTCCTCTTGTTATGGATTTTAGACTGGACCAATAGCATCAAAGATCAACGCAGTGAACTCTTTGAGTACCTATCTATCCTTAGACATTTTCAAGCTATTCAAAGTGGACAAATCAACTCAATGGATCTCTGCTATTTTGTTCTATTCATCGCAACATTTCTTTTGCTTAGTATCCGCTATCTGGCTAATGAGCGTTTTCAGAAATGAAGTTCACCTGGCACTTTAATCAGCAACAACGTTTAAAAACCACTTTAAAGACTTTTATGTTATTAGGTATTTTGGGCGCTGTCGGCTGGTTGACTACCCAATACAGTCTGCAAACGGATATAACAGACAACGCCAGTAATACCTTGTCCCCTGTCTCAGTTCAGTTACTCACTGCGCTGCCAGATGACGTTAAGATTATGGCTTATATTAAAAAAGGCCAATCTCTCAGAGCGCAAATTACCCAACTGGTTGATCGTTATCATCGAATTAAATCAAATTTAACACTGACTTTTACAGACCCTGACTTAGAACCTGAAAAAGCCCGGGATTTAGATATCGGTCCAGAAGGACTTATCCTGATTGAATATCAAGGTAGAACTGAAAAACTACGTTTTATTGATGAATCTACCCTAAGCAATGCCTTACTACAACTAGCGAATTCAAACGAACACTGGGTGACTTTTCTGAGCGGCCATGGTGAGCGCTCACCTATAGGAAACTCGAATACCGATGTGAGCAAATTGGCTAAAGCATTAGCGCTGAGAAAAATTAATGTTCAAACAGTCAATCTAACGACCCAATCTGCCCTACCTGATAACACTGCATTGTTGATCATTTCAGCGCCTAAAGTACCTCTGCTTGCTAATGAAATAAGCGCAATTCAACAGTATATTGTACAAGGTGGCAATCTTTTGGTTTTAAATGATCCCGATAAAACAGAACTTGATGATTTGCTTCAAACCATAGGCATTAAACAACGGCAGGGTTTCATTGTAGATGAGAACACCCCGATTAATGGCATTAAAGATCCGAGTTTTTTAGTAATCAATCAATATAAGCAACACCCTGTTACTCAAGGTCTTCAAACGATGACACTGTTCCCTGTTGTCGCGGCATTAGAGAAAATAGGAAAGACTGATTTTACAACCGTTGAACTACTCAATAGCTCACAAAAATCAACCTTAACAGTACGAAATACGTCCTCAAAGACCGATCAACAAGCCTTTGTTTTTGCATATGCGTTAACCCGAACCACGAAAGCAAAAAATCAACAACGTATTATTGTTTTTGCAGATGGCGATTTTTTATCTAATGCCTATATTAATACGCTGGGCAATCTCGACTTAAGCCTCAGGCTTATATCATGGTTAATTCATGAAGACCGTTTTATCAATATCCCGGCAAAAAACACCCATGACAAGTCGCTACAATTAACTGATACCGAGATTAACCTAATGAGTTTTGGTTTTTTAATTGTCATACCGCTAGTGTTAATCACTACAGGCTTTATTATTTGGCGTATTAGAAAACGACGTTAATATAGTATTAATTTATAATTTTGCTTCATATTAGGTAATAGACTCTCCGACTATTACAATAGTTGTCATTATTCAAAACAGCTTAACCAAAAGATGACCTTATTACGCACGTTACTATTTATACTGCTCCTCTCTGCATTAGCATCACTTGCAATTGTTACAGTTCCCAGTCTACAAGATAAAGCCGATATTACTCCACCGGCAACGGTTTTCGTTGGCTCAAAAGATAATACCAGCATCGTTAAACCTTGCTCTAATGATCATCCCGAATGGCGGCCTGCACAAATAATTGATGGTGTAAGCATAGAAGCAGCACCGGCCTGTGAGCCTGATAATCCCTATGATGTTGCCGCGTCAGTTAAAGGGACTAATAACATATCAATGGCGACGCTGATGCAAACTAATCTAGCGCAAGATGCCCTCACCCTGACAGATGACCTGGATAATGATGGTGATCCTGATGTGATTCACATCAAACTTGAGGTAGTAGAGCTGAATGGCTCCACGCCTGATGGTGAATTTTTAATCAATACCTTTGATATTGCGCCTGGCATTCAACCCGGACTGTGGGTTTATGCGCCTAAATCCAGAGGTATGGCACTGAAGAATTTTAACTCGGTGGTTGCCAATCCACTATTAAGAGCCCCCTCCCCTGTTATCCGGGTCGAGCAGGGTGATAAGGTTTATATCACGCTTGAAAATACTCATTACTTACCGCACACCATTCATCTGCATGGTGTTGATCATCCTTGGGTAACAGACAAAGGTGAAGAGAATGATGGTATGGAAGAACATGCCGTGTTTCCAGGTAAAAGCCATACTTATGAAATACAGCCCAGACACTCAGGGACTATGCTTTACCATTGTCATGTACAAACAGCCCAGCATTTTATGATGGGACTCAGTGGGATGTTTATTGTTGAAGAAAATCAACCCAATAACTGGTTGCAAACCTTTAACATAGGTGCCGGTCAAGTGCGTCATCCTTCTGAGTTGATTAAGAAGACCTATAGCCAGGAGTATGACCTGCATTATCAATCTATCGATAAAAAGCTGGCCAAGATCATACAGGAAGCGAATGACCCCCGACTCATCGCTCAACGTATGAGTCGAGACTATAATATGACCGAATCTTTTGAGAATTACTTCTTATTGAATGGTCATTCTTTTCCCTACACGTTACGCGATGCCATGATTATCGCATCAGAAAATGAAGACATAAAGTTGCACATCGCTAACTTACAACGCTCATCGATTGCACTTCATATTCATGGTCATAAGGCCACCATTACTGCTTTAGATGGCGTGGATCTAACACCCTCCCAGCAAATTACCCGTGATGTGTTTGATATTGCCCCAGCACAACGGAATGATTTACATCTACAAACTAAAAATAATGGCCTAAACAGCTATGGCCCTGGCTTATGGATGTTTCATGATCATGTTCCTACAGGCACAACCACTGATGGCATGGAGCCAGGAGGAAATATTGCTATTCTGGCTTATAAAGAATTCCTTGATGAACAGGGTATGCCAAAAATGCATGATCACTTATTCGATCAGGTCTTTAACAAAGATTATTACGCTAAAAAACAAGCTGTGTGGGCGGAAGGCACTTATGCTCCCTTACTCGGCGATGCGGGCTTATTGTCACCCAAATATTTACAAATCGTCTTGTTTGGATTGGCAGTTGGCTTAATCATCGGTTTACTGGTCTTTAGTGTCGTCATTTATAAACGGAAACAACGATAATGAGAGCATTACTACTCAGCCTAGTCCTGTTAGGCAATCTACAGTCAGCTTTAGCGATGGATCACGCTGGCATGATTATGGATGAAAAAGGCATGATCATGAATGCCAATTCCGATCGACTGCCGCGTGACTGTCCCAAGATTTCAGAAAATGTAGATATTACCATCCATGCAGGACAAAAGAATGCGCTTAAGTTTGTTGGCAAAATGTTCGCCTTTGACCAGCAAGAATGGGATGTTAAACCCTGTGCAAAAATTAACATTACTTTCATCAATGATGATCAAATTCGCCATCAGCTCATGATTCATGGCTTACCTGGTTATATATATCCTGAAGGTATGTTCCATTTAGAACTTTATGGAGAGGGTCAACTACAGGCCTCTCTGATTATGCCCAGCCAAAAGAAAACCTATTTAGTGCATTGTGAGTTACCGCAGCATATGGAAAAAGGCATGAAGGCCCAGTTAAAAGTGGATGGGGGCGATGGTGACTTACCCAGTATTCCGGGTCTTACTAAACCAGTTAAAGCAGATATTTATCCCGTGGACTGGACTCAGCTAACCTGGTCAGTGTTGTTGCTGAGTGCCTTATTAGGTATTGCCATCCCCTTTTTTATTATTATTAATGCAACGGGTATCAATAACTTTTACCAAAAGATTATTGGCAAAATTCGTCGTCAACACTAAATCGTTATTCACCTACTTTAGCAAACTACTTATGAAAAAATTACTACTGTGCAGTACATTGTCTCTCATATTGTTAGCGCCCTCAGTGTATGCCGAAGATATCGGTTGTGTGACAACCACTTGGAAACTGATCGGTGCAAACAATAAAATCTGTGTCCAGGCGTTTGATGATCCTAAAGTTCAGGGCGTATCCTGCCATATCAGTCAAGCCAAGTCTGGAGGAATTTCAGGTGCCCTGGGTGTCGCTGAAGATCCTTCACAATTTTCTATTGCTTGTCGTCAGATTGGTCCGATTGTTATAAAGGGCACCTTACCAGAACAGGAAACTGCATTTTCAGAAGACACCTCACTCTTTTTTAAAGAAACCAGGGTGACTCGTATGTTTGATACTAAACGCAATACCTTAGTCTATGTCGCTATTAGTAGAAAACTGATCGAAGGCGCGCCTGCTAACAGTATATCCACTGTGCCTATCATGCCCTGGAAAGATTAATTTGATTTAGGTTCTGCTTTTTTAAATGTTATTTATGACAATGTCCGAGAATTAGTTACAATATTAAATTGAAACTTTCGGTTTATTGTCATAAAACCTTAATCTTGCCTAGTTATTATTAAAGTCTATCAACATATCACAAACACTACCTTAAACAAGGGTAGCCTATATGTCCCTATAGTTTAATATCCCCGCACTTTTAATACCAAAATTTGACCTTGCTTTAAGTCAACCGAAAAAATTGTTTCGCTCCTAAAATAGTGAGCTGTAGTACAAATAACATCAATACCAAGGATAATCATGATTACTGAAGAAACGTTACAAGAACTCGTCGAAACTCACGGCACACCGCTGTTTGTAATCGATCACGATGAACTTCGCAATAACTATTCGATATTTAAAAAGAATCTGCCAAGAGTTCAAGCTTATTACGCAGTTAAAGCAAATCCAGAGCCATTGATAGTGAAAACGCTATTCGAAGAAGGCGCCAGTTTTGATATCTCTTCAATTGCAGAATTTGAAACTGTTTATGAAAATATAAAAGACTTACCCGAACAAGAGCAGCATGATTGGCTATGGAAGAATGTGATTTATGCAAACCCTATCAAAGCTGATGATACTTTAAAGAAACTGAACAAATATAAACCATTACTCACTTTCGACAATCGTGAAGAAATTCGTAAAATTAAAGAATGTGCTCCAGACTCGGGTGTTGCTCTTCGTTTAAGAGTTTCCAATGCTGGCGCCATGGTTGAATTATCTTCAAAATTCGGTGCATCCCATGATGAAGCACTTGAGCTTATTTTTGAAGCCATTGAGGCAGGTCTTATTGTCGAAGGATTAAGCTTTCACGTCGGTAGCCAAACCACTAACTTTGAAAACTACATGCAAGCTATCAATCTGGCTGCGTTGATATTTAAAGAAGTTAAAGAACGTGGCTACGATAAAATGGACTTACTGGATATCGGCGGAGGTTTTCCAGCGCCTTACGATGAATCGGTTAAGCCATTTAGTGAATTAGCAAAAAGAATCAATACAGAATTAGACCGCCTTTTCCCAGTGGGTTGTGGAGTAGACATTGTTGCTGAACCTGGAAGGTTTATAGTTGCAACCGCGGCAACAGCCGTATCAAAAATTATTGGCAAAGCAGTTCGTCATGGCAAGCTGTGTTATTACATTGATGATGGCGTGTATCACACTTTCTCAGGTGTTATTTTTGATCACTGCCAATATCATTTTGAACCCTTTAAAAAGGACGGTCCGACTGAAATATGTACGGTATTTGGTCCAACCTGTGATGGGCTTGATGTGATTTCAATGACAGAAGAACTCCCATCAATACTAGAGCGTGGCGATCTTTTATATAGTAAAAATATTGGCGCCTACAGTGGAGCAACTTCTACTTATTTCAACGGATTTCCACCTGCCAAGGTAATTCACGTTAACCTTTAGTAATCATTACAAGAGTAGTTTTAGCACTGAATAAACGGACTAAAACTACTCAACACAATTATTGAACTTTTCTGCCATCTCCTCCACTGGCTATATTAAGTCCCTGTTTCAAAAAGAGTGCATAATTACTCTCAATTTGATTAGCCTCGCCTTGGGTTGCGGCAAGCATTACTGCTCCGATCACCGCTTTTGCATATAGATTTTCATCCGGAGGAACAATGGCTTCAGGTACTGGTGATATATCATTGCCGCTCCAAAAAGCCGCAGTAGCTGCCCAACTTGCTGGGTTTTTATATCCGGCTGCTTCAGCAGCCTGGTAACTTAATTTACTATTTTCATCAACTGGCTTATAAACCCAGGCTTCAGCCAGTTCAATCGCTTTTACTTGTATCGCAGGGGTTTTATCTGTTAAGCCTTTACGTGCACACAAACAAGCCCACCACGTTGCTTCTCGTTTAGGTAAAGCATGTGCCAAAAAACGAACCGCATCAGGATAAAGTTTTTGCTCAATTAGTTGACCAATAAAGTCCGATGTCACCGGAAATTCATTGAGTAATGAAATGGCCTGCTCTTCAAGCTCTAAGCCCTGACATATAGCCAAAGCATTTGGATGTTTAATTTTAACTAAATTAATCTCTGCCATTATTAGGTTCCGTTAGTTAATAAGGGTGATGCCGCCTTTTAAGATCAAAATTCCATCACCTTTAACAGTGGTCATTGGGCTTTTAGCCTCTAACATACCATCAGCTTGAATCGTAATCATGGGGGCTTTGATGGTAATGCTCCCTGGGTCCATTTTGATACTGCTGCCACCGACTTTAAGTTCAATAGACTGCATCGCTGTAACTTTCGCGTTTCCAGCATCAACTTTTACAATGTGATCTCCCACTGAAACATTAATATTGTTATTACCTAGCTTAACGTTTAAGGTAGCATTTCCTTGATCAACATTTTCTAAATGATTACCCTGTTTTACGTTTAAAGTATGGTTTCCTACATCTATATTAGATTCTCGATTACCATTTTTAACATGCAGAGTATCATTACCCTGATTTAAAGTGATTGTTCTATCATTTTGAATTTCAATGGTCTGGTCACCTTTATCCTTTTTAACGACCCCAATTTGTCGGGTTTCGTTATTTTCAATGATACAGTTAAAATCTTTTTCGGCATGCACATAAACCTCTTCAGAATCCTTTTTGTCTTCGAAACGAATTTCGTTAAAATTTTCACCAGTACCGGTTTTTGAACTGCGACTTTTTATACCACTTTGTGTTTGATTGGTCGGTAACTCATAAGGAGGCGGATTATCACCGTTGTAGACACTCCCCGTAATCAGCGGCTTATCTGGATTACCTTCCAAAAAGCTAATGACCACTTCTTGTCCAATACGTGGTAAAGAAACCCATCCCCAACCCTTGCCAGCCACAGGAAAAGCAACACGCATCCAGCAAGAACTTGTTTCGTTCTTTTTACCGTCTCTTTCCCAATGAAACTGAACCTTAATACGCCCGTATTGATCAGTCCATATTTCTTCACCGTCTTTACCAACCACTGTAGCAGTTTGTGGACCCTGAACAAAAGGCACAGGAGTTAAGCGTTTTGGGCGAAACTGTTGGGTAGCACGTATGGCTTTAAATGCACATTCAAACTTGGTTCCTTCTGATGATTTACTGGTACGATATTCATTTGAAACAATATTTATCTCAGAAGAGACAACAATATGTTTAACATTTTCAGAGGAAATGTAATGACCATCCAGAATAAACAGCATCCCAGTAGTTAAACTACGTGCATTTCCCTCACCCTGTATTACTTCATAATCCGTTTTTAACTCATCCAATCGTATATTGGCATAGGCTTCGCCGTCTGACGATTCAATGTAACTCCCTGGGTAATCATAATGCTCCCCTTCTGCCTTACTATGTTGATTGGCAGAAGTGTATTTAGTAACAAGATTACTTTTAGGATTTATAAAATCATAATCATTTAAAACATAAGTACCGGACTTTACGCTATGTGAGGTTCGCCATCCAAAAATATGTTCTTTAGCTCTTTGTCCGGTATTTTCAGGTGGGTAATAAGGTATTGAAGCGTTGCTATTAGTGGTTTGATAGGCATTTATACTGTCAGCAATCACTAAAGAATGCTTTGAATTTTCATGGGTAAAATAGTAGAAAATACCCTCATGTTCCATTAATCGGCTAACAAAATTAAAATCACTTTCACGGTATTGAACACAATACTCACGAGTCTTATAAGTACTCGATAGATCCATTTCAAAATCACTAAAGTTATTTAATGAAAATATTTTTTTAATAATATCAGGAACAGATAAATCCTGAAAAATACGGCAATTACTGGTGCGTGTTAAAAACCATAACCAGGGACGCAAAACCACACGATATAAATAAAACTCGTCTTCTGAACCCACATGCCTAAGTTGAGTGACCAAACCATGAAAATACCGAGAGCCACCGGAGGGTAAAGCTAATGTAACGGTCATTGCTTCACCGAGTACTTTTTCAATCGGAAAACCACCAGAAGCTATTGAACTTATATTTTTACTGTCTACCAACAAATCCAGTTCATACTCAAATAACCTGCTTAAATCCTCTGTTCCTCTCATACTAGCAAATAGCATGTAATCAGTACCTAAAGGAGTTGTTACCGATACAAAACGATTATCTTGTTCAGACATAAGTGCGTATTTCCTGTTACAAAAAATAGTAAGAACTAACTTAAAGTCATGCCATTCAGCTAAATTAATGCTTTGCGGTAACCAATAATCCTAATATCGGCTCGCGCCTCTTTGAGCAGAATAACTTCTTCTATGCCACAAAGCGTTAAAGCTGCTTCTATAACTGTTTCCAAATAGTCTTAGGAATGACTATAAAGACTATGTAGATTGAATTTAAATTTTTAGCATCATCCATTTTTTTCAAAATTAAAAATCACGTGGACACGGGTAACAAAGCATTTTTACCGCCCGGAAAAAACCTTTCTGTTCAACAAAATACACTAAAGTATCAGAGGACACAATCAGATTAAATGAACTAGTATTCTGTTTCAGATAACTTACTAATTCAACCTCAAGCAACTCATTATAAACTAATCTCCCATCTGCTTTATCCTAGCGAGTCATTTTAACAGAACCAATTGTAATACCAATATGATCTCGATAGAAAAGCAACAATATACTGACATATTTCTTAGTGTCATCTGCTCATAACATAGGCTTGCTACTCTACCGTGGTGATAAAACTAAATTTATTACTCAGTAGAAACGGAAATCTACAGATGTTGTTAAAAACAGGTTACTTGTTTACCACATATAGGGTTCTATTTTTCAATAGATATCCTCATTCGGAATTTCGGAGCATTCTCATTATGAATAAAGAAAGATTGTTAGGCCGTACAAGTTTATCTCATGCAATACATACTATTTTAGCTGGCGGATTGTTGTTAATCAGCTTACCTGGCGGTGCTTATGCCGAAAGTAAAGAATCTAACTCAAGCCACCTGGTTGTAACTAGCAGTTACTACGAAGTAGATCCTATTATCAGCCCTGCACTCAATAGCACTGTTGCTGCAAATCCAGGATTGTATACGCAGCTTGCAGGTAAAACGGCTGGCAAAACTGTCAATGCGATTGCAGATGGCAAATTTCCTGAAGTATTTAACAACAACACGATTGATGGTAGCTTCGGTGTGACCACACCTATTTATGTTAGTCTTGTTAATAGTCACACTGGAAAAACTAAAAAAAGCTTCAACTTAACTGATATCGCAGCAAATCAGGGTGATGCGCTGGTAACAAGCTTCAGCTCTAAATCAGAATTGGCTATTAATCTGTCGACCGATGGTAAATCGCTAACTTTCATGGGTTACGATGCGACTCCAGCGTTAATAGATATTTCTAATAGCAATACCCCTGGCGTCTTTGATCCAACTAATCCAACTAATGGTAGCGCTACAGCGGCCAACGGCACAGGTTTTATTGCAAAACCAACCTATAGAAATGTTGCGCAGATTGATGCAGACGGAAGTCTTCATGTGACCCAAACAAATGCCTATAGTGGTAACAATGGACGTGCAGCAATTTTGGACAGCACCACTAAAACCTATTTTATGGTAGGTAATGCAGGAAACTCTGGAACAGGCCCAAAAAATGCTACGCTAGACACGTTAAGTGCCGATACGGGTGTAGAAAGCATTTTAGCCGGTAGCTTAAACCCTACTACATCTGTAGTTGGCATCTATACCAACACAACGACTGGCAATGCTAAAGGTGACCAGTATGGATTCTCAATTACTCAGTTAATAAATCCAGCGACAGGGCTGCCTTACGCAGCTGATAAAACCGGCAAAGATGACAACTTTCGTGGTACTACCGTTTTCAATAACACGCTATATGTCACTAAAGGCAGCGGTGGTAATGGTGTAAACACTGTTTACCAAGTAGGCAACGGCGGTGATCTAGACACGCTTAACAATACAAGCCCTATCACTATCCTGAAGGGTTTACCGACTATCTTAGCTACCAATCTGGTTTCTGGCACTGGTCTAGAAAGCAATGCAGGCCATTACCCATTCGGTATCTGGTTCGCTGACGCAAATACATTGTATGTGGCTGATGAAGGCAACGGCAATCTTTTCGATGTCAATACACCCGCAAACAAATACGCTGGTCTGGAAAAATGGGTGTTTGATGGCACTACCTGGAACTTGGCTTATACGTTACAAAACGGCCTTGATTTGGGTGTTAATTACACCGTTTCTGGAACAGCTCGTGACGGATCTGTCGGCAGCTACACAACAGCGACTGGTGGATTAAGAAACTTAACGGGTCGCGTGAATGACGATGGTGCTGTAGAAATATTTGCAACTACATCAACTGTCAGTACTTCGGGTGATCAAGGTGCTGATCCTAATAAGTTAGTAAAAATTACTGATAAGCTTCATGCAACAACGCTACCTGACGATGAGTCATTCCGCACTCTGAAGACTGCTGAATACGGTGAAGTGTTAAGAGGGGTTGCTCTGGTTAACGAAGAATTTAAATTGGCTAAAGAGCGTGATAGAGACGGTGATAACGAATAAGCTGCCTAATTAACAAAATGAAATAATTCCTATCCTGGTGTTACTCATTCAAGTACAAAACATCAGGATAGGTTGCTTCCGACAGCATTAAACATGCGTTACCTTGGAGCCATTAATTAAAGCTCAATACGGATTCCAAGCTCCACCACTTGATCAACCGGTATTTTAAAGAAATCAATGGCACTGCTGGAGTTATGATACAAAAATCTAAACAATGCCCTGCGCCATTTCGGCATTGGACTTTTATTACGAAAAGATATTTGTTCACTACCGATAAAAAATGAAACCTCTTTTGGATCAAAATTTAGACCTTGTTGTACACATAACTCTAGAGCACGGCGTACATCTGCATTTTGCTTGAAGCCATAATAAAGTTTCACGCGGTAAAAAGTCTGGTCTTGACCGAAGGTTCTTATTTTCACTAAATGTGCTTCGTCAACATAAGGTGCATTTGTAGTAACAATCGTTAGCACGATAACTTGCTCATGCAATACATGATTGTGTGCAAGATTGTGCAGCAATACTTGAGGTACACCGTGCAAACTTCTAGTCAAATAAATAGCAGTACCCGGCGCTCTCAGTAATTTATCTTTTACTTTTTCTTCAAAGTCCTCAAATAATACCCGTCTTTCATCCATATAGGCCGAAAGTAACTGACGACCTTTAATCCATGTTGTTAACATCAGAAACAAAACAGTTGCAACTACCAGCGGGAGCCAGCCACCCGTTGGGATCTTCACACTATTGGAAGACAGAAAAACAATGTCTATCGTCAAAAAAACCGACAAAAAGACCATACTTTTAAAATGACTCCATTGCCAGAGTGCTTGAATGATAATAAACGCTAGTAGCGTAGTCGCCATCATGGTACCTGTTACGGCAAGTCCATAAGCAGAAGCCAAGGCAGTCGATGACTTAAAACTCAGTACCAGTACAAAAACCGACACCATCAACAACCAATTGATAGCCGGTATATAAACTTGCCCCTGTTCTTTACCTGAGGTATGAAAAATATTCATCCGTGGGCAATAGCCTAAATGGATAGCTTGTTTCGTCATCGAAAACGCACCTGAAATCACGGCTTGCGAGGCAATAACCGTTGCCATTGTCGATAAAATCAGCAAGGGATACAGTGCCCAGGTTGGAGCCAATAAATAGAAAGGGTTTTGTATTGCATCGGGTTGATTGATCAATAAAGCTCCCTGCCCAAAATAATTAAGTAGTAACGCAGGAAACACGAAACCGAACCATGCGTAACGAATCGGCTTTAAGCCAAAGTGTCCCATATCCGCATACAGTGCTTCAGCACCGGTAATCACCAACACCACCGCGCCCATAATCAAGAAGCCATGCCATCCTAACTCAATCAGTACGTGTACCGCGTAATAGGGATTTATCGCCATCAATACCGTGGGTTCTTCGATTATATTAATAACGCCCAATACAGCCAGTAAACAAAACCAGATACACATGATAGGCGCAAATAGTTTGCCCATCTTGCCCGACCCTTTGACTTGTAAAATAAACAGTCCACCGAGTACTGTGATGGTAATCGGTAACACATACTCCTCTAATGAGGGCGCGATAATCTGTAAACCTTCGACGGCACTTAGCACCGAAATCGCTGGGGTGATAATACTGTCGCCGTAAAACAATACGGTGCCAAGTAAACCAACAGTGATAATAAAATGTATTTTTTTCGGGTTATCTTTGGAACCTTGTAATGCCAGTGCCATGAGAGCCATGATGCCACCTTCACCTTTGTTGTCGGCACGCATAATGAATATTGCATATTTGGTAGTAACCACTAGCGTTAATGTCCAAAAAACCAGAGACAGTGCGCCCAGTACATGTAGCCTATCAATCGTCAAACCGCTGAGAAAAACTTCCTTAAGCGCATACAATGGGCTGGTGCCAATATCACCAAACACAACGCCGATGGCCCCAAGTATTAGCCCCGTTAGGTGCTCTTTAGATTGATTCTGTACTGTCATGATATTTTCTAATTAATTGTTCAGTTGTAAGAGAAGAATTCTAAACAAAACGATATAAAAAAGTTGTAAAAATAAACAACTGATAACGGCTTGGATATCAACTATCTTCATTTGATTTTCCTAACCTTGAATAATATCGCCGGTAACTATAGTATAACGACTAAACAACATTAAAGAGCAATTAGCAATGACTACCATAACGCCTTATGCCCTCATCGGCGGTGAATCGGCCATACTCACCTTGGTTGATCGATTTTACTTCTATATGGATAGCTTGCCAGAGACTCAAGGCATACGATCAATTCACCAACTTAATCTTGATTCAGCCAAGTCTAAGCTTTTCAAATACTTGTCAGGCTGGTTAGGTGGCCCCGATTTGTTCGTCGAAGAATTTGGTCATCCGATGTTGCGTGCGCGTCATTTACCGTTCACTATAGGCGAATCAGAAAGAGACCAGTGGATGTTGTGCATGAATAAAGCGCTGGACGAAATAACAATGGATCCACGTCTGAAAATCAATCTGCAAAATGCATTGCAACAACTAGCTACGCACATGATTAATCAGTAATCGGATCAAATAGCCTTAACAAACACTTTTTTTAATCCCAAGGTGGTCTCTCGCCACTATAAGCTACAAACCCGTTATCGGTCGGATAAGTCACTGCACCTTTCCCATTATCATTAGAGGAGGCTTTCGTCTTAATCTGTGAAATATTGGTGTTATTAGATACGACTGGCTGCCAAGCAGAAAACAAATTGATATCAACACTACCTGACACATACCATTTCTTAATAGCTGGATCCCATCTTGCACCCAGTGCTTTTGCCGCATCTTTTTGGGCATAAGGAACAGTGAGATAAGTTTTCGAATCACTCATAGATCAATCGTAGTTCAGTGGTTTCAATAAAATATATTGTAAGCGATTACCATATTTCACTCAGCGGAAATTTCGTAGACTACGATAAATCGAAAAAATGAATATCAATAGCAAACAATTTAACCGCAGAACGAGTACAATTTTCAAATCACCGCTATAACTCTATTTCATTATTGTCATAAAATGGTAACAACTCCTTTGTTAGAATACCTGATTTATCTTTCCTTTATTTATTATGTCTAGTTTTACAGTTCTCATTGTTGAAGATGAAGATGCTATCAGAGAAATGTTAGTGATGGTTCTTGATCAGAGTAGTTTTGTCTCCATAGAAGCAACTGATGCTGAAGAGGCACAAAAACTTCTTGATGATAAAATACCAGACCTTATATTACTGGATTGGATGTTGCCAGGGATTAGTGGCGTTGAGTGGGCTAGACGTTTAAAAAAAGAACCCGTTTACAAAGATATTCCTATCATCTTATTGACAGCCAGAGGTGAAGAAGAAGATAAGATCAGAGGCCTTGAAATTGGTGCTGATGATTACATGACCAAGCCATTTTCACCAAAAGAATTAATCGCTCGTATCCGTGCTGTTTTACGTAGGAGTGGAAAAATACAAGGGCAGGCGCAAATCACGCTGGGAGATTTAATTCTAGATACGGAACAACATCGTCTCAGTATTAGCGATAAACAATTAGAAGTCAGCCCAACAGAATTTCGACTCATGCAATTCTTTATGACCCATCCTGATAAGGTCTATACCCGCACTCAATTACTCGATCAGGTATGGGGCCGTAGCGTCTATATTGAAGAACGCACTATTGATGTTCATATTCGTCGCCTGAGAAAAATCCTTGAAGAACACGGTCGTGAAGATTTGGTACAAACCGTTCGTGGCTTCGGGTATCGGTTTTCATTGCAGGGTTAAGTATAAAATATGGGCTCTTGGCAAAAAGAAATTACAACGACGCTGCTACTCTTTTTAGCAACGGCCATTATCGGTGGGTTTACAGGACACTTTCTGATTTTGCTCTTATTGCTTATGCTTACGATCATTATTAATCAGGTCAAGCAGATTAACCGCTTTGAAAGATGGATAAGAACCGGTGGACGTGGTAAATATCCTAAAGTCAAAGGCATCTGGGAAGAAATTTATTATCATGTCTACCGTATTAGAAAAAATCAAAAGATCCGTAAGAAGAAATTAAGCCGGATGATCAACCAGTTCCGGCGATCAACAGAAGCATTACCTGATGCTGCTGTCGTTTTGGGTGTTAATGATGAAATTGATTGGGCCAATAAAGCGGCTCGACAAGTATTTGGTTTAAAAATGTCTGACAAAGGTCAACGCATTCCAAATTTGATTCGTTTTCCTGAGTTTATTCGTTATTTAAAAGCTGAAAACTACAAAGAATCTGTAGTAGTTCCATCACCGATCGATAACAGAATTATCCTGGAAATTCGTATCGTTCCTTATGGTGCTGGCTTAAGATTGCTTTTAGCACAAGACATTACGCAACTCAAAAAAATGGAACGTATGCGTAAGGATTTTGTGGCGAATGTCTCTCATGAACTTAGAACACCACTCACCGTATTAAAAGGTTACTTAGAAACCTTACAAGACATGGATGATGGGCAATCCCCCTTATTAACCAGTTCATTCCAACAAATGCAAGGGCAAACGGAACGTATGCAGCATCTGGTTGATGATTTATTACTGTTAACTCGTCTTGAGACCCAGCAAAAAAAGACGGAATGTGTCGATGTCCCCTCTTTATTACACCAAGTCTGCACAGAGGGCGACACACTTGGCAATGCTGCTGGACGTATCCAATTGACTGTAGAAACAAACGCCAATATTGTTGGTGAAGAACAGGAATTACGTAGCGCGTTTTCTAATTTAGTCACTAATGCACTTAAATATTCACCCGATAATTTACCTATACTTGTTCGTTGGTACCGAACTAAAGAATCAGTAATCCTGGATATCACTGATCAGGGTGAAGGTATTTCAAAAGCAGATATTCCGCGTGTTACTGAGCGCTTTTATCGGGTTGAAACCAAACGCTCCAAAAAAGTTAATGGAACAGGTTTAGGACTAGCCATTGTCAAACACGCTCTAATGCGTCATGATGCAGACTTAAGCATCACAAGTGAACTTGGTAAAGGTAGCTGTTTTAGCTGTCTTTTTCCTGTTAACCGAATATGTAATTAATGACGATATAACTCGACTAAACCCAACAAACTGACAATAATCAATCCGCCACCAATCCAGCGTTTAAATAGTAAATCATTGCGCATTATTACGTTATGAGCCTTTAACCCCAGCACATGTCCAATTGCCGCAATGGGTAACAGGGTCAGCGCGGTAAGAAAATGCAAGTTCACCGATAAAACCACAAACGTCGTCATTTTTATACTAACAAGAATAAACCACAGTACAAAAAGCGTATCCCGTAATTGATGCTTACTCACATTGCGCATATATACTGCAACCATTAACGGCGCGCCAGTCAAAGATATACCCGCTACATATCCCCCTAAAACAAGCAACATTCTATCTGCCCATACATTATGGCTTTCAATACCTCGATTGAATAACCATATAAAGCCATAAAATAAGGTGATGGCATAAATAAAACTATTTAGCCATAACACAGGTAAATTCACCAATCCAAACACACCGATAATAGCGGGAGGAATGATATAAAAAGAAGAGCTTCTTAAATAGCGCCAATCAACATTATGCAAACGATTTAGCAACGTTAAGCCGGAGAAAAACAATAAATGTACACTGATGATAGGTAACCATGTTAAAGGGTTATTCTGCACAAACAGCATGAGCGGTAAGCCTAGGGCTGCCCCACCAAACCCTAACCCTGTCCTTACAAAGCCGGCCCAAACAAACACAAAGGTAACCACTATCATTTGGTAAAGTGATAAATCAAGTAATATCATTTATTTTTAGTTGTCATTATTTAGACAGTCATAAATAGAATAGCTTAAAGATAGACCTTCTTGGATTCTAACCATAACAGTTCTTGAAAGTTGTGCCATAAGTTGCAATTTCATTACAATCTACTCAGCATCTTGCGGAAAATTCTGCGATAATAAAGCCTCGTTATCCCATTAAAATCTTCGATTTATTATACCAGCCAAATAATCTTTTACTCGACGACTAGCCTATGAAAGCCAAAAATACATTTAACCCCTGTGATTTAGTAATTTATGGTGCACTGGGTGATCTATCGAAACGCAAACTGATCATTTCTTTGTATCGTCTTGAAAATGCAAATTTCCTTGAGCCAGACACTCGCATTATCGGCGTTGATTTACATGACATTAACAGTGCAGAATTTATTGATATCGCTCATAAGAGCTTGCAAGCGTTTTTGCACGATACGATAGATAATACGGTATGGGAACGCTTTTCAGCGAGACTTGCCTATCTTAAAATTGATCTAACTCAACCAGAGCAATACAAACAACTTAACACCGTTATTGACCAAAAATCCAGAATTATGGTCAATTACTTTGCCGTTTCACCTTTTTTGTTTAAAAGCATCTGTCAAGGCTTGCAACTATCAGGCGTACTCACTGATACATCACGCATGGTCATGGAAAAGCCCATCGGTCACGATCTTAAATCATCCATAGAAATTAATGATGTCGTCGCCAGTGTTTTCAACGAAAGTCAGGTTTATCGGATAGACCATTATTTGGGCAAGGAAACTGTTTTAAATTTATTGGCTTTACGTTTTGCCAATTCCATTTTTACCACTAATTGGAATCACAACACCATCGATCATATTCAAATTACCGTCGGTGAAGAAGTCGGTATTGAAGGCCGTTGGGACTACTTTGATAAAACTGGCCAGTTACGTGACATGGTGCAAAACCATTTGTTACAAATTCTGACATTTATTGCGATGGAACCCCCTGTCAACCTGGAAGCTGAAAGCATTCATAACGAAAAGATCAAAGTTCTCAAAGCCTTACGTCCTATAACTGCTCAAAATGTTGAAGAAAAAACCGTTCGCGGTCTGTATACCAGTGGTTATATTAAAGGCAAATTAGTACCCGGCTATCTTGAAGAAGAAGGCGCTAATACAGAAAGCACAACCGAAAGCTTTGTCGCTTTAAGAGTTGATATTGATAACTGGCGTTGGGCAGGCGTTCCCTTTTACTTACGTACAGGTAAACGTTTAACTGGAAAACGCACAGAAATCGTCGTTTACTTTAAACAATTGCCGCACAATATCTTTAAAGATAGTTTCAGAGAATTACCGCCTAATAAGCTGATCATTCATTTACAACCGAATGAAGGTGTAGAAATTGAAATGCTTAACAAAATCCCCGGTATCGATGAGCACATTAAACTTAAAAAGACCAAACTGGACTTAAGCTTTTCTGATACCTTTAAAGAAAGCCGTATTTTTGGCGGTTATGAAAAGCTAGTCCTGGAAGCCATGCGTGGCAATCCGACGCTGTTCTTAAGTCGTGAAGAGATTGAGCAGGCGTGGACCTGGGTTGACTCTATTCAAAACGCTTGGCAGCATTACAAAGATGCACCTAAACCCTATGCTGCTGGCACTTGGGGCCCCGTTGCCTCGGTGGCTTTAATTGCCAGAGACGGCCGAGCTTGGGAAGAATAATTAATCCTCCGCGTATAACCTTAAACCAAGGAAATAATCATGCATCCAGTAATTGATCAAGTCACTCAAGAAATCACTGAGCGTAGCCATAAAACTCGTTCAGCTTATTTAAATTATATTGATGCTATCGCTAAAAAAGGCCCCATTCGCTCAGGCATGGGCTGTGGAAACCTAGCCCATGGCTTTGCTGCTTGCAGTGCCAGCGAGAAAGCGGATTTAACCGGCGATCAAAAAGCCAATATAGCGATCATTACCTCTTACAATGACATGCTCTCCGCGCATGAACCGTATAAATATGCACCTGACTTAATTAAGTCAGCCATCAGAGAAGCCGGTGGAGTCGCTCAGGTTGCGGGTGGCGTACCTGCAATGTGTGACGGTATTACTCAAGGTCAACCAGGCATGGAATTGTCCCTGTTTAGCCGTGACTTAATTGCGATGACCACTGCTGTAGGCATGAGCCACAATATGTTTGATGGTGCGCTCTATCTCGGAGTTTGTGACAAGATCGTACCCGGCTTGTTGATTGGCGCTCTTAGCTTTGGCCATTTACCTGCCCTATTTGTTCCCGCTGGACCTATGCCTAGTGGCTTGACCAATAAAGAAAAATCTCGCGCCCGCCAAGCCTATGCCACTGGGAAAATCGGTCGTAAAGAATTACTTGAAGCAGAATCAGCCTCGTATCATAGTCCAGGCACTTGTACGTTTTATGGTACCGCGAACAGCAATCAAATGATGATGGAAATTATGGGCTTGCATTTGCCCGGTAGTTCATTCATTAACCCCTATACGCCGTTACGTGATGAGTTAACCAAAGCAGCAGCCACACAAGTCTTAAAATTTACTGCCTTGGGCGATGATTACCGTCCCATTGCTCACATGGTATCTGAAAAAGCGATTGTTAATGCTGTCATTGGGTTATTGGCAACCGGTGGATCAACCAACCATACTATGCACTTAATTGCGATTGCACGGGCGTCTGGCATTGTACTTAATTGGGATGATTTTGACCGATTATCTAAAGCAGTTCCGTTAATTACAAAAATATATCCCAATGGCCCTGCTGATGTTAATCATTTCCAAGCCGCAGGTGGCATGGGTGTTTTAATTGCTGAATTATTAAGAAATGGTCTATTACATGAAGACATCTTAACTGTTGCGGATGAAAGAGGAATGAAGAATTACTGCCAGGAGCCCAAGTTAATTGATGGAAAACTAACCTGGGTGCCTGTACCTGAAACGTCTTTAGACACAGAGGTGTTAGGCACTGTTGAAAAGCCCTTTGCAACAGGGGGAGGCTTGCATGTTATGCACGGTAATTTAGGCCGTGGTATTTCTAAATTATCTGCCGTTTCCGCTGAGCATCAAATCGTTGAAGCACCAGCGGTCGTTTTTGATGACCAGGAAGATATGTTAGCCGCCTTTAAACGGGGTGAATTAGAAAAAGACTTCGTTGCTGTGATTCGTTTTCAAGGTCCTCGCTCTAATGGCATGCCTGAACTTCATAAACTCACTCCACCTTTGGGTGTACTGCAAGATAAAGGCTTTAAAGTGGCTTTGGTAACCGATGGTCGTATGTCAGGAGCCTCTGGTAAGGTACCGTCAGTCATACATTTATGCCCCGAATGTGAGTCAGGTGGACCTTTAGCAAAAGTTCATAATGGCGACATTATCTCACTAAATCTTCAAACCGGTGATATTAATGTCTTGGTTGATGAAGCTGAATTTAATGCTCGTATTCCAGTTCCTAATTCTGCTAAAAACCATCATTACGGCATGGGCCGCGAAATGTTTGGTGGTTTTAGACTGGGAGCCTCGTCTGCTGAAACAGGGGCATCTAACCTATTTTTAGTTGATTAAATAGAATCAGGCATGTAGGAGATGGCTTAGCCGCTCCTACAATTATAATCAAATTTATAATCAAATTACTTTTTAAACTAGCGAGTAAAACCATGAGTTCAAATAACTGGAAAATTCAACCCACTGACGTTTTAAACGCTGGTCCTGTTATGCCTGTTATGGTCATTCAGAATCTTGAAGATGCGGTTCCTTTAGCAAAAGCCTTGGTTGCGGGCGGCATTAGAGTCTTGGAAATCACCTTGCGGACCCCTATAGCACTGGATGCGATTCGTTTAATTAGTCAAGAAGTTAAAGATGCTATCGTGGGTGCCGGCACCATTACAACTCCAGAACAATTAAAAGCCGCTGAAGAAGCTGGGGCAGTTTTCGCAATCAGCCCTGGATTAACGCCTAGTTTATTAGCAGCTGCAAAAACGGGAACCATTGCCTTGATTCCAGGTATCGCAAGTTTGTCAGAACTCATGCTGGGCATGGAATATGGTCTTGACCACTTTAAGTTTTTTCCTGCTGAAGCGGCTGGCGGCATTCCAATGTTAAAATCAATAGCCGGGCCTATTCCTTCAGCGACTTTTTGCCCTACTGGAGGTATTTCGCCAGATAACTACAATGCTTATTTAAAATTAAGTAATGTAGCTTGTGTAGGTGGTTCATGGCTGGTTCCCGCTGATGCTGTCAAAGCCAAAGATTGGGATCAAGTCACTGAATTGGCAAGACAAGCCATTGCAAACGTAACAAATGGCTAATGTAATAAATATCCTAGGATAAAATCGCTTAGAAAAACTGTTATAGTGTTATTAGCTTTAGTTATGATAATCGTGGCTAAAGCCGATATTCAGTAAATATCCTACTCAATTTGTAGATTGACTCTTCCTAAACTTAAGAGATGACCATGACCAATCAACGCAGCCTGACCTTAAATGAGAACACTCAGCTTGTATGCGAGTTACCTATTTTATCTGGAACAACCGGCCCTGACGTCATTGATGTCGAAACATTGTATAAGCAAACAGGTATGTTTACCTACGACCCGGGTTTTACATCCACAGCCAGTTGCAGCTCAAGTATTACCTTTATAGACGGTGAAGCAGGAATATTACTCTATCGGGGTTACCCAATTGAACAGTTGGCAGAAAAATGTAATTTCCTTGAGGTTTGTTATTTATTGCTCAACGGTGAACTACCTACACCCGCAGAATTACAACAGTTTCAGGGAACAATAACCATGCACACGATGGTGCATGATCAACTGACTAATTTCTTTAAAGGCTTCCGTCGAGATGCCCATCCTATGGCCATTATGGTGGGTGTTGTTGGCGCCTTATCTGCTTTTTATCATGACGCGCTCGATATTAGATCTAAAAAAGACCGAGATATCAGCGCTATTCGCTTACTTGCAAAAGTGCCTACGATTGCAGCGATGTGTCATAAATACAGTACCGGCTTACCGTTTATGTATCCACAAAATAAATTGAGTTATGTGGAAAATTTTATGCGGATGATGTTAGCAACGCCCTGTGATGATTTTATTCCCAACCCTATTTTAGTCCGTGCTTTAGACAGAATTTTAATTCTTCATGCCGACCATGAACAAAATGCTTCAACCTCTACTGTTCGTTTAGCAGGTTCAAGTGGTGCTAATCCTTATGCTTGTATTACTTCAGGTATCGCTTGTCTTTGGGGTGCAGCTCATGGCGGTGCTAACGAAGCCGTTCTGAATATGTTAATGGAAATCGGTGATGTTTCCCGTATACCAGCCTATATAGCTAAAGCAAAAGACAAAAATGATTCTTTTAGGTTGATGGGTTTTGGACACCGTGTCTATAAAAACCATGATCCTAGAGCTAAGCTAATGCGTGCAACCTGTCATGAAGTTCTAACAGAATTAGGTTTGCACGATGATCCAATATTTAAATTAGCGCTTGAGTTAGAACGTATTGCCCTTGAGGATGAGTACTTCATCGAGAAAAAACTTTATCCCAATGTTGATTTCTATTCTGGTATTGTTTTTCATGCACTTGGCATACCCACCAATATGTTTACTGCATTGTTTGCAATGGGCAGAACGGTCGGCTGGATTGCACATTGGGATGAAATGATTGCAGACCCTCATCAAAAAATTGGCCGTCCCAGACAGCTTTATACGGGGCATACTAAACGTGATGTCCCTGAAGATCACGGCAAAACAATTTAATAGCTTGTTTTCATATAACCCAAATTATCCCTGGAAGGGAAATCACGCTTAAACTATAACGCCTCACTTCTTTTCAGGTGTACAAATCCAAACTTGTACACCTGTACACCTGTTCGGCTTGGCTATCAATAATGCAACCATACACATTCTCTAAATCTAGCTTGAGCTTTTTATAAATTCAATATAATATTGAATCAATACTACCTGGAGTTACTAATAATGAAAACAATAAAAAAACTTCTTTTACCCTCAATAATAACAAGCTTAACTACTCTATTCCTTCCGCTCAATGCGCCAGCAGATAACAATAAAACACATCAGTTATATGAAGACAACTGTGCCAGTTGTCATGGCTCTGATCTGGGGGGCTTTATTGCACCTGCTTTAAATGCTGACACATTAAAAGGCAGAAGCACGACTTCTTTACGCACACTCATCATGGCTGGCAGCTTTGACACATTGATGCCTCCATTTTATGGTCGCTTAGCGGATGATGATATTCGCGGCTTAATCAGTTATCTAAAAGCCACGCCCAAGCAACCTAACCCCGCTTGGACTATTGATGACATTAAAGCGTCCGTTAAAGTTTACGTTAAAGATGAAAGCACCCTACCCTCGAAGCCAACTTATCAAATTGATGACATCAATAATATTATTGGTGTTGCATCACGTGGCAAGTACGGTCGTGGTGAAGGCTCTAAAGCCGTCTTTATTAACAGCGTCACGCACAAAATAATTGGTGAAATTCCTACCAGAACCGCTGCCCATATCATCGACTATGACCCCGCTAATCCACGCTGGGCTTATGTCAAAAATGATACTGCGGAAATCTTTAAGATCGACCTGTATTCAATGCAAATTGTGCGCAGTGTTAAAACCGGTTTCAACGGTCCAGGTTTAGGTGTATCCCGTGATGGTAAATACATCATGGCAGGCTCTTATGTACCTCATAATGCCGTCATCTTAGATGCCAATACCTTGGAACCTCTTAAAACATTCGAACTGGAAGGCATTGATCCCGATGGTAAACAGGTCTCTTCTGATTCAGGTATGATCATTGGAACGCCATTTGCTGACATCTTTGCAATTGCCTTGGAAAACGCCGGTCAAGTCTGGGTCGTCGATTTAAAAGAAGGCTTCCCAGTCACACGAATTGAAAATGTAGGCCGCCATTTGCATGATGCTTTCTTATCACATGGCGGTAGTAAATTAATGGTCGCCTCGTATGATGATAGTATCGTCACAGCGATTGATTTAAAAGAGCGTAAAATCATTAAGAAACTGGAGGCAGGGTGTGTGCCTCACGTCGGTGGTGGTTCTGTTGTAGAAGTCGACGGTCGTACTTTAGGCTTTGGTACCAACTTTGGTGATTGCGACAAAATGGTGGTCAGCGTTTGGGATTTAGACAAAATGGAAGTGGTTAAACAAGTCCCGGTTTCAGGTGGAACTGAATCGCCTGCCGCACATGCTAATGCACCCTATGTTGCCGTTGATATCATATCTAAAGATAGACGCGCCCGTACTGTGCAGTTAATTGACAAGAAAAGCCTGAATGTTGTTAAAACGTTAGACGTAGGCGGTCATGCTTATTTCCCTGAATACAGTGCCGATGGCAAGTTCCTTTATATCAGCGCTGGTTACAATGGTGATGAAGTGGTCGTTTACGATTCAAATTCATTAGAGAAAGTCGCATCAATTGCGATGGAAAGCCCGGCTGGTATCTTCTCGCATGGCCGGGTACGTTACATGACTCGTGGTTTATCTCCAGACGAGTTAGCTAAACGTGATGGCGATAAAGGGGCTAAATAATGAACCGTTCAGTCCTTCTATGTGCTTTAACACTAGGCTTAATGAGTGTTAATCCCGTTAATGCGGCTGTCATTTTTGCCGGTAAAGAAAAAGCCATGGCAGTCTGTTCGCATTGCCATGGCATTGTGACTCCATCAGCTGATGCACCTTTTCCTTCACTGGCAGGGCGTGATTTTAACTATCTTAAATCCGCATTGGCACAATACCGCGATAAAACCCGTAAGTCTGACCTGATGAATGCGATAGCCGGATCTTTAACAGACAATGATATTAGTAATATAGCGGCTTATTATGCGGGTTTAAAAACAAAGTAAACGTTGAACTCAACGAAATCAACATGAAAAAAAGTCTGCTGCTACTCGGTGTCACCCTCAATTGCTTAGCTGCCGAACCTACCTCGGTTCGGCAGGCTGAACTGCGCCATTTACTTAAGAATGACTGTGGGGCTTGTCATGGCTTAACTTTACATGGAGGCATGGGCCCCGCCTTATTGCCTGAGACCCTAAAAGGAAAACCAGACGAATTTTTAGCCTCGACTATTCTAAATGGTCGAAAAGGTACACCTATGCCACCTTGGAAACCTTTTATGAACGCTGATGACGCACACTGGTTAGTCAATATCTTACGCCAAGGCCCACAATAATTTCTACGAACAAAAACCATAACCATGAAAAATCGACTGCCTCTCTTATTAGGGCTATTGCTCACCTTTAATGCCAATGCTGAGTTGCGTGCTACCGGTGATTTAGGCATTATCATTGAACGGGAAGCAGGCTCTGCACTGATCATTGATACCACTGAACATAAACAACTCTCCAGGATTGATAAACTCGGTGATTTGTCCCATGCTTCCGTCGTGTTCTCACGTGATCAACGTTTTGCCTATATCTTTGGCCGCGATGGAGGCTTAAGTAAAATCGATTTATTGCAAGACAAACTCGATAAACGCATCGTGCAAGCGGGTAATAGTATCGGTGGCGCTATCTCGCAAGATGGTACTTTAATTGCTGTATCCAACTACACTCCTGGTGGTGTTAAAATATTCTCTGCAGACACTTTAGAACTGGTTGCGGATATTCCGGCTGAATATGCGGATGGTAAGCTATCAAAAGTAGTCGGTTTAGTCGATGCACCGGATCAACGCTTTGTGTTTAGTTTATTTGATGCCGGTGAAATTTGGACGGTCGATATGTCGACCCCTAAAAAGCCCAAGATTGAAAAGTTTAAGAATGTTGGCAAGTTCCCTTATGATGGCTTAATTACTTCAGATGGCCGGTTTTACATTGCTGGTCTATTTGGTGAAAGTGGCCTGAGCTTATTAGACTTATGGGAACCTGAAAAAGGCATTAAACGTATTCTTCCTGATTACGTTAAACCCGATGAGCAATTACCCGTTTACAAAATGCCTCACCTTGAAGGTTGGGCGGTGGCAGATGATTACATCTTTGTGCCTGCGATTGGTAAAAATGAAGTCTTAGTCATTGATAAACAAAGCTGGAAACTGGTTAAAGCCATTCCTGTAGCGGGACAACCGGTATTTGTGATGGCCAGACCGGATGGTCGTCAAGTCTGGGTTAACTTTGCTACGCCAGAGAATAATAAACTGCAAGTCATTGATGTTAAGGGCCTCAATCTACAATCCACCTTAACACCCGGTCATGCAGTCTTACACATGGAATTTACACCGCGTGGTGAAAATGTCTGGGTCGCCGTTAGAGACGATGATCAAGTATTGGTATACGACACCCATACCTTAAAAGAAATTGCGCACTTGCCTGCGCAAAAACCGAATGGGGTGTTCTTTACTTCGCGAGCGAATAAAATAGGTTTTTAACAAATGTTAAACGCCTTACACACCCGTCTGCTGAATGACTTTCAGCGGAATTTTCCGCTATCACCTCGCCCCTATTTAGAGATTGCTGAACAATTAGGGGTTAGTGAAGAGGCGGTGTTATCGGCACTCAGTGACTTAAGTGAGCATGATTATATCAGCCGGGTCGGGCCGATTATCCCCCCCAATCAATTGGGTGTGAGTACTTTAGTGGCGATGGCGATTCCGCCTGAACAGTTGCAACGTGTCGCTGATCAAATTAGTGCCCGTCCCGAAGTGAATCATAATTATGAGCGCGATCATCGCTTTAATCTGTGGTTTGTGCTGATTGCGTCCGATGCCGCGCATTTACAACGGGTACTGGATAGTATTGATGAAGAAACCGGTTATCAAACCTTATCATTGCCTTTGGTCGATGAGTTTTTTATAGACTTAGGGTTTAATCTGGATCTACCGCATGTTTGATACCCGTGATTATGAATTACTGGCGCATGTGCAATTAGGTTTACCCCTCTGCCCTAGACCTTATGAAGCTGTAGGTACTGCGCTGGCTATGTCCGAACAGGAAGTGCTTGAACGCCTTAACCGTTTAAAGCAACAAGGCCTGATTAAACGCTTAGGGGTGATTGTTAAACATCATCGTTTAGGGTATCGCGCTAATGCCATGATTGTCTGGAATGTGCCGGAGCAGTTAATTAAAGCCTTGGGGCAACGCATTAGCCAATTTAGTTTTGTGACGCTCTGTTATCAACGCCCTAAACAACCGGAATGGCCTTATAACCTGTATTGCATGATTCACGGTAAAGATCGGCAGACGGTATTAGCCCAGTTAGAACAACTGAATGCGGATTGCGGAATTAAGCATTTAGAGTCCACGGTGTTATTTAGCCTACGTTGTTTTAAGCAACGTGGCGCACTGTATCAACCGATTGATAAGCCGGTTTTAGCTCATGGATGATATTGATCGTTTAATCATTAATCAATTACAAAGTGATTTTCCTATTTGCGAAACCCCTTATCAAGTGGTTGCGGAACGCTTAGGTTTAACTGAAGCGTGCTTAATTGAACGTCTGCAAGCATTATTAGATAATGGCACCCTCACCCGCTTTGGCCCTTTATATCATGCCGAACGTATGGGCGGTGCATTGACTTTAGCTGCGGTTAAAGTCCCTACCGAACGCTTTACTGAAGTGACCGCAATAATTAATGCCTTTCCTGAAGTCGCTCATAACTATGCCCGTACCCATGTGTTAAATATGTGGTTTGTGATTGCGACTGAATCCCTCGCACAACAACAGAATACGATTACCGCAATTGAACAGCAAACCGGTTTAAGGGTTTATAACATGCCCAAGCTGAATGAATATTTTGTCGGCTTAAAACTGGAGGCTTAATGTTTAGCCTGGATGAAACTGATTTAGCGATTATGCGTGCTACGCAATCGGGCTTGCCTTTAACACCGCGCCCTTATCAGACTATTGCAGAACAATTGGGACTCAGTGCGGAAAACGTAATGAGCCGAATGGTGAATATGCAAGCACACGAGGTTATTCGCCGCATGGGTGTCGTCCCTAATCACTATAAACTCGGCTATCGCTTTAATGGCATGACAGTGTGGAATATTCCTGATGACGTTATAGATGAACTCGGTGAACAAGTCGGACACCTCGACTTTGTGAGCCATTGCTATCACCGCCCCAGACATTTACCCGAATGGCCTTATAATCTATTTGCCATGGTACATGGCAAAAGCCAAGCAGCCGTTGATCAACAAATTAAGGTGATGAGTGAGTTGTTAGGGGCATATAATCAAGGACATGAGGTGCTATATAGCACTGAGATTCTTAAGAAGACCGGGTTTAGGAGTGGTGGTTAAGTTGAGTAGATTAAATTAGTTCAAGAAATAACTGACTGTTAATAAAAGATTTAATAACGCCTATAAAACAATGTATTATGGAGCTCTTATAAAGTCATACCAGACAAAAACAATTTCTGAATTAGGTTTGAATAATAGTAGCACCAAGTATTTGCAAGTAGATGATTTAATTATTTCAGCTCGTGGAACCGTGGGCGTAGTTGCACAATTAGCTATTCCAATGACTTTCAATCAGTCATGTTATGGATTACGCGGATTGGCAGAAGTAGACAATGGTTATTTGTACTATGTTTTAAAACGTGAAGTCGCATAATTTAAAGATAATGCCTATGGCAGTACTTTTGGTTCAATCACTACAAAAACTTTCGATAGTATTAAAATTGCTGTTCCACCTATTGATGTTCAATTGTCGATAGTCTCAGAAATAGAACAAATAGAAACCATCATCACCACCGCACAACAAATAATCGACTCAGCAGCCAGTAAAAAACAAGCCATCCTGAAACAGTATTTATAGGAAAAACCATGCAAGCCATCGAATTAGCCGCAGAGATTGACCACAACCAGCAAATTCATTTGCAATTGCCTAAATCTATTCATGCCCATAAAGCCAAAGTAATTGTGATGTATGAAGAAGAGATTGAACAGCCGTTAAAGCCACTG
>SESB01000301.1_pt1 | contig 36569 bp, 24 predicted proteins | sample 3171441 | NCBI WGS metagenome assembly SESB01 (sample SAMN06051867, study PRJNA518727) | freshwater metagenome | biome: subpolar coniferous forest; feature: holomictic lake; material: water; isolation source: holomictic Lake 227, 6 m depth | place: Canada: near Kenora, Ontario | collected... | reverse complement strand
TACGCACCGTCACTGTTAAAGCGCGAGTGGATGGTGAATTAGTCAAAGTCGGGTTTACCGAAGGCCAATTAGTTAAGCAAGGGGATCTATTAGCTGAAATTGATCCACGCCCCTATGAGATACAATTGCAGCAAGCAGAAGGTCAGTTACTGAGAGACGAAGCCTTGTTAAAAAATGCTGAACTCGATCACAATCGTTACTTAAAGCTGCTTGAACAAGATTCAATCGCTGCTCAACAAGCGGTGACCCAAGAAGCCCAAGTTAAACAATATCAAGGCCTGGTCACAATGGATAGAGCTCAGGTTAATAATGCCAAGCTTCAACTCAGTTATTCTAGACTAACCGCACCTATTACAGGTCGAGTAGGGCTTCGCCAAATCGACCAAGGCAATATCGTACATGCTAATGATACGAATGGCCTGGTCGTTATCACTCAACTGCAACCGATCAGCGTGGTTTTTACTTTACCTGAAGACAAAGTACAGCCTGTTATTAAGCGTTTTCGGTCTAATGAACCTGTCATTATTACTGCGTATGATAGAAGTGGAAAAAACAAGTTAGCCGAAGGTAAATTATTGGCCATTGACAACCAAATCGACACAACAACCGGTACACTCAAGCTCAAAGCGCAATTTGATAATACTGAAAGTACCTTGTTTGCTAATCAGTTTGTTAACATCAAAATGCACTTGGAAACTCAGCCTAATGTAATTCAAGTATCCAGTGCTGCCATTCAACAAGATTCAGAAGGCCCCTTTGTTTATGTAGTTAAAGCAGACAATACGGTTCAGATTCGCAGAGTCAAAGTCGGTGCAACTGAAGCAGATAAGGTCATCATAGAAAATAATCTTGCCCCTAATGAAACTGTCGTCGTTGAAGGAGTTGACCGATTACACGAGGGTAGCAAGGTTGATGTCGCCAAAAAAGATGGGTTAGCAGTCGCCGCTACTCCAGAAGCAATAGCTGCAGCGGCTGCGGCCTCTGAAAATAAATTTCGTAGACGGAATAAACATTAATCATTATGACAGCCTCAACGCAATCCCAATCGAGCTTTAATCCGTCTCGACTGTTTATTTTACGACCTGTTGCTACCTCGTTACTGATGGTAGCCATGCTGTTAGTTGGGGTCTTGGCTTATCGACTCCTTCCGGTTTCAGCATTACCACAGGTTGATTATCCAACGATTCAGGTGGTCACTCTCTATCCAGGTGCCAGCCCTGATGTTATGACATCAGTTGTCACTGCGCCATTGGAACGGCAATTCGGACAAATGCCTGGCTTAACTCAAATGTCCTCAACCAGCTCAGGTGGTGCTTCGGTCATTACTTTGCAATTTAATCTAAACCTGGATCTGGATATTGCCGAACAAACAGTGCAAGCCGCAATTAATGCCGCTGCCAGTTTCTTACCAACGGACTTACCTCAAGCACCCATCTACAGCAAAGTTAATCCTGCTGATACGCCTATTATGACACTAGCGATTAGCTCTAAATCGCTACCATTATATAAGGTAGAAGATTTAGTCGATACCCGTTTAGCGCAAAAAATCGCCCAATTACCGGGCGTCGGTTTGGTGGGTATTAGTGGAGGCCAAAGACCCGCAGTACGTATACAGATTAATCACAAAGCCCTGGCTGCTTATGGCATTAGCCTTGAAGACGTTCGAACCGCTGTCGCTGCCGCCAATGTTAATCAACCCAAAGGTATGTTTAATGGCCCATTGCGCTCGGCTATCATTGACAGTAATGATCAAATACGCTCGTCTTCAGAATACCGTGAACTGGTCGTAGCCTACCGTAACGGTGCCCCTGTCAGATTATCAGAAGTCGCAAAAGTTATAGATGGCGCAGAGAATGTCCGTTTAGCAGCGTGGGCTAACGATAATGCCTCTGTCATTGTTAACATACAGCGTCAACCCGGCGCCAATGTCCTTGAAGTCGTCGATGATATTAAAAAGCTACTCCCTGAATTACAAGCTTCCCTACCCTTAAGCATTGAAGTAATCCCTTTAACCGACCGCACTGTCACCATACGGGCCTCTATTCATGACGTACAATTCGAGCTACTACTCGCTATTGCGCTGGTCGTTATGGTTATCTTTCTGTTTTTACGCAATGCACGCGCCACAATTATTCCCGGGGTTGCGGTGCCATTATCATTAGTCGGTACTTTTGCCGTCATGTATATGGCGGGCTTCAGTATCAATAACTTAACCTTGATGGCACTAACGATTGCTACCGGTTTTGTAGTTGACGATGCCATCGTGGTGATTGAAAACATATCCCGCTATATCGAGCGAGGAGAATCACCTTTAAAAGCGGCCTTAAAAGGTTCGGAACAAATCGGCTTTACCATTATCTCTTTGACATTTTCATTGATAGCCGTATTGATTCCTTTACTTTTCATGAGTGATGTTGTGGGCCGATTATTTAGAGAATTCGCCATCACCTTGGCTGTCGCCATTTTGATTTCTGCTTTTGTATCACTCACCCTCACCCCAATGATGTGTGCGAAGCTCTTACACTTAGATCCCTCGCATCATGCAAGAGAAAGCGAAAAATCTACTGACTGGTTCGATAAACTCATAACACTCTATGGACGTAGTTTGGAGTGGGTCTTAAAACGCCAGACGTTAACCCTATTGGTGTTTTTTGCTACCGTTGGGTTAACCGTCGCCTTATACATTACGATTCCAAAAGGTTTTTTTCCTATCCAGGACACAGGCGTTATTCAAGGGATTTCTGAAGCTCCCCAAAATGTTTCTTTTTCTGCTATGGGTGAATATCAGCAAAAGTTAGGAAAAATCATTCTTGAAGACCCCGCCGTCGAAAACCTGTCTTCGTTTATTGGTGTTGATGGCATTAACACGACACCTAATAGCGGTCGGTTCTTGATTAACCTTAAACCCCACGCTGAGCGTAATGAAAATGCAAACGCTGTGATAGCCAGATTAAAACCCAAATTAGCGCAATTAAACGGTGTCACACTTTACTTGCAACCTGTACAAGATCTGACCATGGAAAACAGGGTTAGTCGTACTCAATATCAATTTACCTTAGAAACCCCAGACTCTGATGAACTGAATCGCTGGACTCAACTCTTAGTGAGTCGGCTGACTAACGAACCTGAATTTAATGATGTAACCAGTGATGTTCAAGATCAAGGTCAACAGGTCTATGTCAACATTGACCGTAGCACAGCAAGTCGTTTGGGTGTGACTACCGCCGCCATTGATAACACCTTATACAGTGCTTATGGGCAACGTCTGGTATCTACAATTTTTACTCAAGCCAATCAATATCGAGTCGTACTTGAAGTTGATCCTTCTGCACAAAACTCACCTGAAACTTTAAAGGATCTGCGTATTCCTTCCAGTAATGGCACTCAGGTACCTTTGTCGGCTATCTCAGAAATTTCTGAACGATTGACGCCACTGTCTATTAACCATCTTGATCAATTTCCTGTTGCAACCTTATCGTTTAATCTCGCGCCGGGTGCTGCTTTAGGCGATGCTGTAAAAGCGATTGATCGTATCAAGCAAGAGATTGACTTACCTATCAGCATACGCACCAGTTATCAAGGTGCTGCGTTAGCTTTTAAAGCCTCCTTGGATAATACCTTGTGGTTAATTTTAGCTGCAATTGTCACTGTTTATATTGTGCTAGGGGTTTTATATGAAAGCTACATTCACCCTTTGACCATTTTATCAACACTCCCTTCGGCAGGCGTCGGTGCTTTATTAGCGTTAATGATGTCTGGAGGGGATTTAGGCATTATCGGCATTATTGGCATCATCTTATTAATCGGTATTGTTAAAAAGAACGCGATTATGATGATCGACTTTGCTCTTGAAGCAGAACGCAAACAACAATTATCGCCTAGGGAAGCCATTTTCCAGGCTTGCTTATTGCGCTTTAGACCTATTCTAATGACAACAATGGCCGCTTTATTAGGAGCATTACCCCTAATGCTAGGTACAGGGGTGGGCTCAGAGTTACGTCATCCCTTAGGGATTACGATGGTCGGCGGTTTATTACTCAGTCAATTATTAACCCTGTATACAACACCTGTTATTTATTTGGGAATGGATAACCTGGCTAGAAACTTAGCTGGCTGGCTTAACCTAAACCCACCTGAAGCTATTGAGAACGATAGGAGCTTATAATGAATTTGTCGGCTTTATTTATCAATAGACCGGTAGCAACCACATTGCTCACTATTGCTATTGGTTTAGCAGGGTCACTGGCATTTATAAATTTGCCTGTGTCTTCTTTGCCTCAAGTTGATTTCCCGACCATTAGCGTTCAGGCACAGTTACCCGGCGCCAGTGCCGAAACGATGTCCAGTTCGGTTGCTACTCCACTGGAAAGAGCCTTGGGCCGCATCGCAGGCATTACTGAAATGACCTCCAGTAGCTCAGTGGGCTCTACACAGGTTACGCTGCAATTTGATCTGGATCGTGATATCAATGGTGCTTGCCGAGATGTACAAGCCGCCATCAATGCTGCAACCACAATGTTGCCATTAAATATGCCTTCTCGTCCGACTTACAGGCGCTTTAATCCTGCGGACTCCCCAATTTTGATCTTAGCGTTAACGTCTGATCATCTCACACGAGGTCAAATGTATGATATTGCCTCTACGAATTTGGCTCAAAAAATATTACAGATTCCGGGCATGGGCCAGGTACAATTGGGAGGTGCGGCTTTACCTGCGGTTCGGATAGAACTTAATCCGAATGCACTGACTAAATACGGGATTGGTTTGGATGATGTCAGAGCGACCATTAATCAAACGAATGTCAATCGCCCAAAAGGTGTCATGGAAGATGGGCCCTATCGTTGGCAAATTTTGGCGAATGATCAAGCCCGTAAAGCAGCTGATTATATGTCACTCATCGTCAGTTATCGGAATGGTGCGCCTGTGACCATTGGTGACTTGGGTGAAGCCGTCGATTCGGTTGAAGACCTTCGCAATACCGGACTTAAAAATGGTAAGCCTTCTGTATTACTCATTCTAACAAAACAACCCACCGCTAACGTCATTCAAACAGTTGATGCGGTTCTGGCTTTGTTGCCTGAGTTACGCGCGACCATGCCCAGTTCGGTTGACTTATCGGTTGTAGTAGACCGGTCAATGACCATCCGCTCATCCATCACTGAAGTTGAGCACAGCTTATTAATCGCAATCGCGCTCGTCATTCTGGTTGTGCTGGTATTTTTACGGGATTTTCGCTCTACCTTTGTGCCAATAGTGGCTGTTCCCGTCTCATTGATAGGCGCTTGTGGCGTCATGTATTTTTTTAATTACAGTCTTAATAATCTTACCTTAATGGCTTTAACTATTTCGACAGGGTTTGTTGTTGATGATGCCATTGTGGTCCTGGAGAATACAAATCGTCTTATCGAAAAAGGCGTTCCTCCTTTTAAAGCTGCATTACTCGGCGCTAAAGAAGTCGGCTTTACTGTCATGGCCATGAGCGTATCTCTCATTGCCGTCTTCTTGCCGATTTTATTGATGGGTGGCGTAGTCGGACGTTTATTCAGAGAGTTTGCAGTCACTCTATCGGCAGCCGTATTGGTTTCTCTATTAATTTCATTAACAGTAACGCCAATGCTATGTGCTCGTTGGCTAGGTAAAGAAAGCCCAAAACATGGGCGCATTTATCAAGGCATTGGAGCGGCCTTTGATTGGCTTCAATCTAATTATGAAGCGTCACTGCGTTGGGCTATTCGTCATAGCCGGATTATGATGCTCATTTTACTGGGGACAATTGGCTTAAATATTTATTTATATGGCGCGATTGACAAAGGATTTTTCCCAACCCAGGATGGAGGCAGACTGCTGGGTGAAATTCAAGCGGACCAAGGCACGTCTTTTATCTCATTACAAAAGAAACTGACTGAATTTTCTTCAATCCTAATGCAAGATAAAGCAGTGGTCAATGTCGCAGGATTTAGTGGTGGGGGGTCGAGTAGCAATAGCGCGAGAATATTTGTGGTGCTTAAGCCGCATAATGAACGCGAACCCATAGAAGAAGTCATGCGGCGTTTACGTGATAAAGTCAGACGAATTCCAGGGGCTGATCTACATATGTTCCCGGCACAAGAATTAAGAGTCGGAGGCCGGCCTTCGTTCGGTTCCTATGATTATGCATTACAGTCAGACGATCTGGTTTTACTCAGAGAATGGATGCCAAAAGTCATTGCCGCACTTTCTAAGCTACCCGAACTGAGTGACGTAAATACTAGCCAACAAGACAAAGGTCAGCAAATTGGTTTAGTTGTTGATCGCGCTATGGCAGCCCGGTATGGTATTTCTCAAGCAATGATTGATGCTACCTTAAATAATGCGTTCGGCCAGCGTCAGGTATCTGTTATTTATAACCCCTTAAATCAATACCGGGTTGTTATGGAGTTGGCACCTGAATACTGGCAAAGTCCAGAAGCCTTAAAGCAAATCTATATCAATGTGCCCGCAAGCCGTTTACCTAACGGCACCCTAGTGGCTGCGCATCAGGTACCCTTATCGGCGGTAGCGAGCTTTGGAGCAACGACCACGCCCTTATCGGTTAATCATCAAGGTCAATTTGCTGCTGCAACCCTATCATTTAATCTTCAACCCGGGGTTTCATTATCGACTGCAACAGAATTAATTGAAAAAACCATGCGTGATATTGGTGTTCCTGTTTCTGTACAAGGCAGTTTTCAGGGCTCAGCAAAAGCCTTTATTGAATCCATGCGTAATCAACCCTTATTAATCCTGGCTGCCTTACTTAGTATTTATCTGGTATTAGGTATGCTCTATGAAAGCTATGTACATCCTTTAACCATATTATCAACCCTACCTTCAGCAGGCGTTGGCGCCCTCTTGGCCCTGATGGTCTGTGGTACCGAATTTAGCATTATTGCTTTAATCGGTGTCATCTTATTAATTGGCATTGTTAAAAAGAATGCCATTATGATGATAGACTTTGCTTTATATGCTGAACGCGAATATAACCTGGAACCTAAAGACGCTATTTTCCAAGCCTGTTTACTTCGCTTTCGTCCCATTATGATGACGACCTTGGCCGCATTATTTGGTGCTTTGCCACTGGCACTGGGCAGTGGCTATGGCGCAGAACTCCGCCAGCCACTGGGAATTTCTATCGTAGGTGGATTGATTTTTAGTCAAATGTTGACGTTATATACAACACCCGTCGTATATATTTATCTAGATCGCTTCCGGCTTTGGTTTCATCGCCGTTTTTTAAACCGTACCGCTAAAATAGCGGATAAACAACCCGCTTAGTGCCTTCGAGATTTTCATGAATTTTCGTATTATTCCAACGCTGTCGTATTCGTTATTAATGACTCAATTTGCTGGTTGCATGGTAGGGCCTGATTATACAAAACCATCAACAGGTTTTCCTGATACCTACAAAGAAGTCAAAGGCTGGAAACAAGCTCAACCACCCGAAGAGTTTATTCCCGATAAATGGTGGGAAATTTTTAAAAACCCCGAACTTAACAAACTCGAAGAGCAAGTCAATAGTGCAAATCAGTCTATTGCTCAAGCGGAATCTCAATATAAGATGTCCCAATCGCTGGTGCAATCAGCTACGGCTGCCTATTTTCCGACTGCAAACGCAACTGCTACCACTAATCGGTTTCGTGCTGCAAGCGGACAAAGTGTTGCCGTTAGCGGCGTTAAATATCTCTTTGGAGGTGTATTAAGTGCGGCCTGGGCACCTGATTTATTCGGTGGCCTGCGCAGACAGGTCGAATCCAACACCGCTACAGCCCAATCAAGAGCCGCAACTTTGCATGCTTTACGGCTAACCAACCAGGCAACACTGGCTCAAAGTTATTTTCAATTGAGAACACTCGATACTCAGATGAAACTGTTTAACGAAACTGTCGCATCTTACGAAAAAAACCTGACTATCATTAAAAACCGCTATGCTGCTGGAGTTGCAGCCAAATCCGATATTGTTCAAGCAGAAACACAATTAGAATCTGCACGTGCACAGGCTATTAATCTGGGCATACAACGCGCTCAACTCGAACACGCTATAGCGGTGCTAATAGGTAAAGCGCCTGCTGAATTAACTATTGAAGTGGGATCTTTAAACACACCCGTTCCACCCATACCGGTAAGCATTCCCTCTAATCTTTTAGAACGAAGACCTGATATAGCAGTCGCTGAACGCGCTGCCGCTGCAGCTAACGCACAAATAGGCGTTGCCAAAGCCGCCTATTTTCCAAACCTAAATCTGGCAGCTTCTGATGGACAACAATCCACCCTGTTACAAAACGTAGTTACTCAAGGTGCACGCTATTGGGCCTTAGGGCCCGCTGCTATGGCTATTCCTTTGTTTGATGGAGGTGCTCGCAGTGCTGTATTGCAAAACTCAATTGATTCTTACGATGCCAGTGTCGCTGGTTATCGACAAGCTGTGCTGACCAGTTTTCAGCAAGTTGAAGATAACCTTGCTGCTCTCCGTATTTTAGAAGAAGAAATACAGGTTCAAAATAAGGCGACTGAAGCTGCACATCAAGCCGTACAGTTAACAACTAATCAGTACGAAGCTGGTACAGTCAGTTATCTTAATGTCATTGTCAATCAAGCGGCAGCGTTAACCAATGATATCACCGCCGTCAACTTACAGGGTCAACGTTTAAGCGCAGCCGTTCTTTTGGTTAAAGCGCTGGGTGGTGGTTGGGACACATCAGATTTACCCACTAAAGAACAAGCCGGAGGCTCTATCAAATGGTCTCAGTTCTTGCCTGTTCCTCTGAATATGCCTAGTCAAAAATAATTTCACTACACCGGCTTATATATTAAGGTATGGGCCGGTATCTTTGACTCACCTCATCAACACCAACCACAACTGTTGATAGATCAACAGTTAAGTAACAAAAGCCCATTCAATCTGATGCTCAACAAACAGCTACCCAAATCACATTAACTCTCCACTTTCTAATTTATAGCTATAAATCGTTATAAAAATGCTTAAACTAGAATAATAACTTTTTAAATTCATCTAGTTACAGCCGCACAGATAAATATTTAGATTAATTCAGGTATTTATTTAAAATGTGGCACACTCCCTGCTTTATATACTTCTGAATACTGAATACAAACCAAAGCCGGATGCAGTTGAGCAATCCTCAACCACCCAACATTGAACAAACTGTTCCGGTGCTTTTTTATGAAACGGGAGATATCACATGAATAGTCCTTTGAAGGTTTTGGATAAACCTGAATCACTCGAACATGCTAAAAGAAAAGACAATGTAATTGCTATCAACCCAAATAATGATGCATTCTTAAGTCGTCTTTCTAGCTCTGCTGCTGGATTAGCATTAAAAGATTTTAAACACAGAACAAACTATCGCGATAGCAAAGTTATAGACTATTTATTGATTGGCGTATTTTCAGTGTTAGTACATTCTTTTGTGGTCGATCACTTTAGACATTTACCACCTGCTCCAGAAGCCGTAAAACAACCTAAGCCGCCCGCAAAGGTTCAGATTTCTTTTGTGAAGCCAACACCACCGCCACCAAAACCGATTATTCAACCACCGCCACCACCCCCTAAAGTGGTAGCGCTTAAAAAACCACCTAAACCTAAAACGCCACCTAAACCTGTGCCAGTTTACGAACCAGTGCCGACGCCCGGTCCAGTTTCAAACAACGCACCTCCAGCGCCACCAGCACCTGCTCCAGCGCCTGTTGTAGAGAAAGTAACACAACCCAGAGGAAGTGCAGGTTACAAAAACAACCCTCAGGCTGAATTTCCAGATATTGCAATTGAGCATAACTGGGAAGGAAGAGTACTGTTGAAAGTGCATGTTCTTGCAAACGGCAGCCCAGACAGCATTACCGTAGTAACTTCTAGCGGCCACGAAGTATTAGACGAATCAGCTGTAAAGACAGTGGGTAAATGGACTTTTGAACCTGCAAAACGCGGAACCACCCCTATCGATGGCTGGGTAACAGTCCCCATTAATTTTAAATTAGACAATTGAGGTATTAATTATGACCGATACAACAACTACTGCAGCAGTAACGGCAGCAGATGGAATTCAACAAGCAGTAACTCAGGCACCCGTTTCTGGTACTGACATAGCTGCTGGCACTGTAAATTCTGTTGCATCTGCAGCAACTGATATTGCCCCTGCAGGGCATGACTTGACCTCTGCATTTATTGTAGATGGCACTTTAAACGTATTAATTGCCTTTTCAGTTGTAACCTGGGCATTGATTCTTATTAAAGGCATCCAACACCTGAGAATTTCACTCCATAACCGTAGCTATAGCAAAAAGTTCTGGGGCGCTTCAGATTTTCAGACGGCATCTGAGTTAAAAGAAATCAAAGGTCCTGCAGCTAGAGTTGCAGAAGCAGGCTTTACTACCTTACGTGAAGCAGATGGCGGTACAACGACCCATGATCTTGAACATACGGGTGATCGTCAAGAGTTACTGGATAGACGTTTACGTCAACAAATGCAAAAAGAACGTGGTGCTCTGGAAAGTGGTCTAGCCATCTTAGCAACTATTGGTAGTATTTCTCCTTTCGTCGGTTTATTTGGTACCGTTTGGGGGATTATGGGTGCATTAACCAACATCAGCAAAAGCGGTTCAGCCAGTCTAGAAGTTGTTGCTGGCCCTATCGGTGAAGCATTAGTTGCTACCGCTGTAGGTATTGCCGTTGCCGTTCCAGCAGTTATTGCTTACAACTTCTTTATCCGTAGAAACAAAGTGATCTGGGCTTTTCTTGATGACTTTTCTATAGATTTTGTTCACCTGGCTTTAAAAACATCATTCTTGATTAACCGTGCATCACCCCTATACGGTGCTTCACAACGTAACAATCAACATGGAAACAAAAGAACTGTAACTAAAGCAAATATCAATGACCTAGAAGCAGAAGGAGCACAAATCTAATGGCTATCAATGTAAAAGACGATGGTGGTGATGATGTAATGAGTGAAATTAACGTTACACCATTGGTTGATGTGATGTTGGTATTACTGGTTGTATTTATTGTAACTGCCCCTTTATTGACTCAGGCTGTACACGTTAATTTACCTAAAACAGCTGAAACGGCACCCCCAGAAATAAAAGAAGCCATTTACATCAGCGTTGATGCTAAAGGTAAAGTTTTCTTGGATAAAACTGAAATACCCCTTGATCAATTTGAAAAAGAATTGCTCACGCGTAAAGCAGCTGATCCTGAAATTGCTCTAAACCTTAACGCTGATGATGCAGTTCAATATGGCACAGTTGCAAAAGTAATGGCCTCAATCGAACGTTCTGGAATAACAAGGTTGGCGGTACTGACAGCACCTAAGACTTAACAACAAAATGGGGATGGGGGTTAGATAAAGCTAACCCCTAATCCAAAAAGCTGTTTATTCCAGAATGAACTGAGTATTGAATAAAACACTATTTAACGTAAATCTAGAGGACAAGATGTTTCTTAAAACTTCACAAACAAAACTTTATTCCTTATTAGGCGCTTTTGCGTTAGCGGGAGTTGTACACGCTGACGAACCAGTCACTCCGCCGATTCCCGGCGTAGCAGCTGGCGGCGTTGTCATTGAATTAATCAAAAGCGGTTTTAAAGGCACCGAAGGCCCTATTGGCTTTTCTGACGGTAGTTTGTTATTTACAGAAACCCAAGCTAATCGGGTAGTACGCGTTGCTCCCGACAACAGTGTTTCAACCTTTTTAGAAAATTCTAATGGTGCTAATGGACTAGCACTTAATCCAAATGGCGAAATCATAGCGGTACAGACCCTTAATACAAAGGTTGGGATTATTTACCCCTTTGAAAAACAAAAAGTACTCGCAGAAAACTTTGAAGGAACTCCATTTCAAAGGCCTAATGATCTAGTCCTTGATAAAAGTGGCGGTATTTTCTTTACAGACAGCGGAACACGTCCATCAAAAGAAAACCCAAATCCACCCGCTTCACATCCAGGTGTTTTTTACATTACCCCAGCGGGTCAATTAAAGCGCCTCGCTAATGACATTGAACGTCCAAACGGCATTCAATTAAGCAAAGATGAAAAAACACTTTATGTTGCCAATACCCAAGGTGAACATATTCTAGCCTATGACATAGGTGCTGATGGCGCAATTTCTAATAAAAGAAATTTTGCTAAATTAGATGGCTGGAAAGAAGAAGACAAAGTGTGGTCTAGCGGTGCTGATGGTCTTGCCATTGATGACAATGATCGTCTTTATGTCGCATCAAACTCAGGTATTGAAGTGTTTACCGATAAAGGCCAGGCATTAGGTATTATTCCGTTACCTAAAAAACCACAAAACATTGCCTTTGCTGGTCCAGAAAAGAAAACGCTGTATGCCGTAGGACGTGGTGATGCATACAAAATCCCTCTACTAGCTCAAGGTTACAAAGGCCGGGCGAAATAATCCAAGGAATTCAAATGACACGTAAAACTGCAAAAGACTTTCAACCAGAAGTGTTGAAACTATTCGATAAATATGTTCACGGAGATCTATCCCGCCGTGACTTTTTATCAGCCGCCACAAAATATGCTGTGGTGGGATTAACTGCCGAAGGTATCCTGGAAGCTCTGAGCCCAAACTTTGCTCAAGCCCAACAAATAGGCCGGGATGATCCACGGATTATTGCTGAATATGTCGAATATCCTTCACCTTCTGGTTATGGCAAGATTCGTGGTTATTTAGTTAAACCTGCTCAATTCAGTGGAAAGTTACCTACAGTATTAGTCATACACGAAAACCGTGGCTTAAACCCACATATTGAAGATATAGCAAGACGTCTTGCATTGGATAACTTTATTGCTTTCGCACCTGACGCCCTCTTCCCATTAGGAGGCTATCCTGGTGATGAAGATAAGGCGCGTGAACTATTTAAAGGCTTAGATCAAAACAAAACACACGCAGACTTTCTTGCTGCTGCGGATGTGCTAAAAAATCTTCCAGAAGGAAACGGTAAGGTTGGTGCTGTTGGGTTCTGCTACGGTGGTGGAATCGTAAACTATCTGGCTACTCAAATCCCTACGCTAGCGGCAGGGGTTCCTTTTTATGGTAGCCAACCCACTGCTGAAGAGACTGCTAAGATCAAAGCACCTTTATTGTTGCAGTATGCAGGAGACGATGAACGTATCAATGCAGGATGGCCCGCTTATGAAACGGCTCTTAAAGCATCGGGTGTCAGTTATGAGGCCTTTATTTATCCAGGTGTACAGCATGGCTTTAATAATGACACAACACCCCGTTTTGATGAAGCTGCTGCAAAGTTAGCTTGGCAACGTACGATTGAGTTTTTTAACAAACACTTACGTTCTTAAAACTTCCTTACAGACATCACCGGGAAACCCTAATAATTTAAACAGGATATTATGCTACCACTTCGTACACTTATATTTACATTGATCGTGCTTTTACAGTGCAATGGATCTGTTCAAGCCAGCACATTTGAAGCCAGCACTGATCAGGTAAAAGCTCAATTAATCACCTCAGTGGATGCCGTACATCCAGGTGATGAAATTTTGGTCGGAGTTCAAGAGCGCATCATTCCTCATTGGCATACTTATTGGATAAATCCCGGTGATTCTGGCTTACCGACAACCATTGACTACGTGCTACCAAAAGGCTCTACAGTTGAAGGCATTCAGTGGCCCACACCCAGCCGTATTGTATTAGGTCCTGTCACTAATTATGGCTACGAAAATGATGTTATCCTGCTTTCAAAGCTTAAAGTACCGGAAGATATCCAAGCCGGTAGCGAATTTCCTATCCAGGCGAAAGTTAAGTGGCTCGTTTGCGATGAAATATGCATTCCGCAAAAAGTAGATTTGGCCCTGACTTTACCCGTCGTATTACCAGGCATAGCTTCAGGTAATGGCAGCCCATTGATTAAGGCTGCCCAAACGACCTTACCCACTACAAGTCCTTGGCCTTACAGCATAGTGAAAAGCGAAAACACACTAGCGATAAGACTAACAGATACCCAATTTAACAAATCAAACATTAAAAATGTTTGGTTTTACCCCGAAAAATGGGGAAAGATTGTCCACAACGCAGAACAACCCTGGAAAATTTCAGGCGATACCTTAGAGATACAACTAAAATCTGGCGATGAACCACTCACTTCAGATGAAAAACTGAGTGGTGTTTTATCGGTGACTATTGATGGACCAGAGGGTTCAGTGACCCAAGGATATCAACTTTCAGCAAATGCTTTAGCAGTTCCCACTATAAGCGTGATCGATGCAAAAGCACCCGATTTAGTCTTGTCTTCAGCCTTATTTCTGGCTTTACTCGGCGGTATCGTTTTAAATTTAATGCCTTGTGTATTTCCAGTTCTTTCTATTAAAGCTATTGCGCTTATAAAACATGCAAACCATGATCCTCTAGAAAATAAACTGCATGGCTTAGCTTATACCTTGGGCATTCTGGTCAGTTTTGCTTTACTGGGTACTCTTCTGATTATATTAAAAGCTGGCGGAGCTCAAATAGGCTGGGGATTTCAATTTCAATCCCCCTTATTTGTTCTCGGTGTCGCTTATTTAATGTTTACCGTAGGTCTAAGCTTATCAGGCGTTTTTTCTATTGGTGGCTCAGTGATGGGGATTGGTTCTTCACTGGCTAATCGTTCAGGTTATAGCGGCAGTTTCTTTACCGGTGTTTTAGCAACCGTCGTAGCGACTCCGTGTACAGCCCCTTTCATGGGTGCTGCCTTGGGCTTTGCTTTAACACAGCCTTCTGCCATATTATTGGCCGTTTTCTTAAGCTTGGGCTTAGGACTCGCTTTACCCTATTTGATTTTAAGTCAATGGCCTTCTTTACAACGACGCTTACCCAAGCCAGGCGTTTGGATGGATAGATTAAAGCAGGGGCTTGCCTTTCCAATGTACGCAGCCGCTGTTTGGTTAGTGTGGGTACTCGCACAACAAGCCGGAATTAATTCAGTCGCCATTGCCTTGGGTGGAATGGTTGTTATCGCTTTTTCTGCCTGGCTCTACGAATCAACCAAAACCGGCATTAAATCAACACAGCGCGGTGGTGCGAGCATTGCCGGACTGTCTTTATGGCTGGCGTTAATTGGTAGTTACTTAGGTATAGACACATCTCCCGCCTCCCCTATCTCAAATGCTGAATCTTCAAACATCTATGAAGCTTACTCACCTGCACGATTAAATGAGTTACGCGCCAAAGGAAAGCCTGTTTTTCTTAATTTAACAGCCGCATGGTGCATCAGTTGCTTAGTCAATGAAAAAGTAGCCCTAAGCCAGGGCTCTGTTATTCAGGCCTTCAAACAAGCCGATGTGACTTATCTTAAAGGTGACTGGACTAACAGGGATGATGAAATAACCCAATTATTGTCTGAATTTGGTCGCAGCGGCGTACCGCTTTATGTTTATTATCCAGGCAAAAATAGTCCTTTAAAAAGTCCAATTGTTCTACCTCAGGTACTAACCCCTGATCTTGTTATAAGAACAATCAAGCCTTCTCTAATGAGAGAAAAAGAGGTCTAAAGCGAATTAAGGGGGTAACCAAGGAACAGGTTATCAACTTACCAGGAAACGAATAAACTGGCAAAGTATCGCTATTAGGTGAATTGGTGCGTTCAAGTTCCTTAGTTTTGGAAATCGATAATACCTGATAGCGTGACAAGTTAGTGAATTATTCGTCAATGAAGGATCAGTTTAGGCAGAGAGAAAATGGAACAGCTTTCTGTCTTTTTATAATTATTTCGGAGTTTATATGTTTTTACATCGTTTTTACCCACTCGCCCTATTAAGCTTGACTTTATCTTTTTTAACGATAGGTGCCGTTAACGCCGAACCCATTATAGATAAGCCTGCTCCGTTATTTACCGGTGCAGCGGCTGATGGAAGTACTATTAACCTGGCTGATTTACACGGCAAAACTGTCATCCTGGAATGGACTAATCATGAATGTCCGTTTGTCGTAAAACATTACGAAAGTGGCAATATTCCCAACTTGCAAAAACAAGCCGTTGCTCAAGGTATAGTCTGGTTACAGGTTATTACCTCTGCGCCCGGAAAAGAAGGTAATGTCACTGGAGAAGTTGCTCAAAAATTAAATGCTCACCGTGGCGCAACACCTACAAACACTGTATTAGATGGTAATGGTTCAATCGGTAAATTGTATGGTGCAACTAATACGCCTCAGTTTTTCATTATCGACCCAAAAGGTGTTTTGATCTATAAAGGCGGCATCGATAGCATCCCTTCAGCCGACCAATCAGACATTGGCAAAGCTGAAAACTACATCAGTGCTGCCTTGGCAGATATAGCCGCCGGTAGAAAAATCGCTAAAGCCGTAACTAAACCTTACGGATGCTCTGTTAAGTACGCTAGTTAATAAAAGGAGTCATACAAAATGAAAGTTACTATTCATATTTGGGACTTGCCACACCGGCTGTTCCATTGGCTATTAGCGGTCTCTGTAGTAGCCGCTTATATCACTGCAAAAATTGGCGGCGAACTTATTGACTGGCATGGTCGACTAGGCATTTTTATTTTGGGCTTACTTGTTTTTCGTATTATCTGGGGCTTCATTGGTTCAACGCATTCACGCTTTTCAACCTTTTTCCCGACTTTTTCGCGAATTACTGCTTATCTTAAAGGTCAATGGCAAGGGATTGGTCATAACCCGCTAGGTGCTCTTTCAGTTATCGCTCTTTTGTCAGCTGTTGCTGTACAGGTCGGCACTGGTTTATTTGCAAATGATGACATCGCCTTTGAAGGCCCTTTGTTCGATTTTATTGACAAAGACTTTAGTGACAAGTTAACGGGTTTACACAGTACAACATTCTATGTCTTGTTAGGGTTTGTTGTGTTGCACATTATCGCTGTCGTTTTTTATAGATTTGTTAAAAAAACGAATCTCGTCAAACCGATGTTAACCGGCAAAAAAGAAATTCCACGTGCTTTGGCTGAAACATTGGCACCCGAACATACTACTATTGGTTTTGGTGCTGTGCGCTTTATTTTATCTTTAATTATTTCAAGTACTGTTGTTTGGGGGGTATCGGGTGGCGTCACACAACTCTACTCTATTCAAAATCAACAACAGGCAGTAAGCGAATCAACGACAACCACAGTCGCTTCTCAAGCACCTTCAAGTTTTTAATTTATCAGTATTTATAACACACCATAAGGAAACACTATGAATAAGAAAATACCACTTACTATCCTATTAGCAGCCACTGCTACAGCAGCATTAGCGGGTCCAATTGAAGAGCAAATCAGATTCCGTCAATCAGCCTATTCATTTGCTGCATGGAATATCCAAAAAATAAAAGCGCAGGTGGTTGATCATCCAGAAACTTACAACAAAGACACTGTTTCAGCAGCGGCTAACGCTATCGCTGCCGTTGCTAACTCTGGTTTAGGTGCTCTATATGGAGAAGGTACAGACCAAGGCATTGGCTGGAAACAAACACGTTTAAAACCAGAGTTTTTCCAAAAGAAAGATGAAGTTACAAAAGTAGCAAACACCTTTAACGAAGCCGCTAACGAACTTGCAAAAGTCGCTGCGACAGGCGATGTTAACTTAATTAAAGCACAATTCGGTAAAGTCGGCGAGTCTTGCAAAAGCTGCCATGACCTGATCCGCATTAAAGAATAAAGTTTCTCGCTATAAACTACAAACTGCCCATCCATCATCTGAGCAGTTTGTAGTTTAGTCAATACCTCGCATACGCACCTAGTTTTCAGCTTCATTGAGTCGATACCCTACTCCCGCTTCTGTTAATAAATATCGGGGGCGGGCTGGATCGGATTCTAATTTATGACGAAGTTGCGCCATATAAATTCTCAAGTAATGGCTATGTTCTACATGAGAGGCACCCCACACTTTTTCAAGTAATTGTCGATGCGTTACCACGAAACCCGCATGACGCACTAACTCAGAGAGCAAATTAAATTCGATGGGCGTTAAGCTAATTTCCTTTATACCGACAAACACTCGACGCCGGGTTAATTCAACTTTGAGTTCACCCACCTGAAAAACCTCTAAAGCGCCTCCTGGTAATTTCGCCACACGCCTCAGTAACGCTTTGATCCGCGATATTAAAACGGCTGGGCTAAAGGGCTTTGTAAGATAATCATCAGCACCATGATCCAATGCAAGTGTTATATCCGTTTCCTGGTCACGTGCTGACAACACAATAATTGGAATCTCTGACCACTTGCGTAATCGGGAGATCACCTCATGACCATCCATATCAGGCAACCCTAAATCAAGAATTAATAAGCTGGGCTGTTGGTTTCGGACTGCAATTAATCCCGCTTGTCCGGTGCCAACAGCAAGAACATGAAAGCCCTGACTCTGCAAAGTCGTATTAAGTAACATCTGAAATTGTGGATCATCTTCAATTAACAAGAGTAAGGGGTTACCCGATTTCATAACAGTAACTCATTTTCTTCTAACTCAACACTCGGCGGAGATTCTAATATAGGGAGATAAATCTGAAACAAAGCACCGCCACCGCTGCGGTTAGTCGCTTGAATTTCACCGCCATGCGCTTCTATAATTGCCCGGCAAATAGATAAACCCAAGCCAACGCCACTTTGTGCACTTTCTTCATTAATCCGAAAAAACTTTTCGAAAATCTTTTGTTGTAAACCAGCAGGGATTCCTGGTCCACGATCAGCAATGGTAATATATAAACCTAGCGACATTGCACCTACCGATATATCTATAGGCAATCCAGAGTCTGAATATTTATCCGCATTATCCAGAAGGTTCACCATCACTTGTTGTAGCAATACGGCATCCACATTTATCAAGGCCAGATTTTCTGGCATGTGGATATTAACCGGCCTACTTTTAAGCTGCTTATCAAGTCGGCTTAAAGCACTACCGACAATTTCCTCCGGCGCAAACCACTGCCTGTTAAGAATCACTTCACCGGCTTCCAGTCTTGCCATCTCCAAAATCTTGATAGTCAGATCGGACATTCGCTGAGCCTCTTCACTGATGACTTTAACCAGTTTTCTTCTACTCACTGCATCTAAACACTGTTCGTCGGACTCCAGGGTACTGGCAGCACCGACAATGATCGCCAAGGGATTCCTAAGATCATGGGAAATACTACTGAGCAGCGAGTTTCGTAACGTTTCTGCCTGCATTTTTAAAGTTACCTCTTTAGCCAATTCTATAGACTTAACTCTTTCAATTGTATGGTGCAGGATATTTTCTGCCAAATTACTAGTGACGACACCCACCACCAACATCACAACCAAACCCATTAAATTTTCTTGATCGACTATCGCAAATGAAAAAATAGGCGGAGCAAAGAAAAATGCGAAAGCCCCTGCACTAGTCAATGAGGCCAGAATAGAGGGCAATAAACCAAAGTGCATCGCCACAAAAAAGACTCCCAATAAATACACCAACAATATATTACTTGGGGTCAGTACATTCCGAAAAGGCCAATCAACTAACGTTAGCAATAAAGGCACAGCAATACCTAAAAACAACGCCAGGTAAGTGGACTCAGACCGCCTGAGCGGGATAAGGTTACCTTTCTTAAAAATGGCCACTATTAATCATATAAAGCGTTGCAATACTGGCAAAAAAACCTAATAAAATAGCAGGCATCCAACGTAAATGCAGGGTAAACGTATAGCCCTCACCTTCTTTCATCGTGCCTTTCATTAAACCCAAAACATGCAACGCAGGCGCTGAACCAATTGCTAATAAACTCCCACCCACACCTAAGGTCAGTGTTAATAATAACCATTGTTCAACAGGAAGATTAGGATGCATATTTAACACCGCAAACATCAGCGTACCATTATCAATCGATGAAGAAGACAAACCAATCAGGATATTTGCAATCGTAGGATTAATTTGGGTAAACAGATAATGCGCCATTTCATCCAAATAACCTAAAAAGTTCAAAGCACCCACGATCATCATGGCTCCATAGAAAAACAACAGCGTATCCCAATCAACACCAGCAATACATTTGAAAACATCAAAACCTTTTTGTGAATCAATTGTTTCTTGGGTTTCAGAAAGTAAAAAGTGACCCAGCTTCTCTGATTTAGTCAAATAATAAGCAAAGAACTGTAATATCGCTAAACCTAGCATCATCCCGGCAATGGCAGGCATATCAAGAAATACATTCGACAAAATTGTCATACTGAAAGTCAGTACAAATATGAAAATAATCCGCTTACTTCCGCGTTTTAAAACTGGTGTTGCTTTAACAAATGCTGGCGTTGCTTTAGAGACTGAAAAACTCATGATAAAAGCCGGCACTAAAAAATTAACAATACACGGTAGTGTTAAGGTAAAAAACTCCGTGAAATGCAACATATTTTGCTGCCAAACGAAAAAGGTAGAAATCCCCCCTAACGGACTCATGGTTCCCCCTGCGTTCGCGGCAACCACAGCATTTAGCCCTGCCAGACCGACGAATTTAGAATCTGCTTTTCCTATCACCAGTATAATGTAACCCATTAACAAGCCTACTGTTAAACTGCTAATGACAGTGGATAACACAAAAGCCAGTATCCCCGTAATCCAGAATAGTTTTCGATAACTATATTGTCTATTGGACAAGACAATGCGCAAGGCATCAAAAATACTCCGCTCTGTCATGGCATTTAAAAATGTCATCGACACAGAAATAAATAAAAACAACTCTGCATAAGACATTAGATTAGTCTGAAAAACGATAGCGACATTTTTTGCTGATCCAAACTCTACTTTATAATAAACAAAGATGGCCAGCCAAATTAATGCCGATCCCAAGACCATCGGCTTGGCTTTACTCAATTGATGCAAATCTTCTGTCATGGCAATGGCATAAGCCAAAACAGTGATGGCAATACCTAGATAGCCGATAAAATGATGCTTTAAATCTAACTGTGTTGCCGATTGCATTTCTTCAGCAAAACTGACAGAAGGTAAAAGAAAAGTCGCTATTATGAGGAATACCCAACGACTATTCACTAAAACCTTGTAACTACTATGACCCAAGCGGAAAGCTAAAAAAATTCGAGAGGCACTGTCCATCGTTTAAACCTTTTAAGGTAGTTTCAACATTGGCTCATAGTAGTGTTTTTAGTATCAAGATTTCGTAAGGATGAGAACACCTGACATAAATAGAATGTTTCTTTGTAAGAAACCGATAATAATTGCTCAAGTCAAACATAAATGATGATTAACGTTTGGTACTCTCATTAGTTTTTATTGTATATCTTGAGTACCAGGTCATAAAACCAACTGGGTCTAAACAATATGACCCCTATTAAAAATAACGGGGTAATTGGAACAGGGCCAATTTCAATGATTGAAATTAGTAAAAGTACCAAAACACAAAGAAAACGCATAATTTATTATCGTATTAAAGTGAACTAAATAGAGTTTATCAATGAGACATTGAATTATCACTGATAATTCTAACTATAGCCATATTTCATCCGAATCCAGCCAATAACCCTACTATATATATTGCTAAATGCGGCATTTGATGTAAAGATGACTTTATCAAATAATAGCTTAATGCATAGCCACAACACTATATGCCAGATGTATCTAAACAAGGTCACAGCACAAACTTAATTGGTTTGTCGACTGCCTGTATAGCCAGTCTTGATTTTAATGAAACACCCAAACCTCTTCGTATTGCCGGCACCCGTGAATCTGCGTCAGGTTTGTTTGAGCAATTGCTTAGTCAATCGACACGCGAGGAGTGTGGGCGAATATTTCAGGACTATATGTGCGTAGTGTTCGGCTTTGAATCAGAACAAAGGCTCCGGGATGATGCTTCTGGGAGACGACGGTACCGGAATAGCTATCTTAAACTGATTCAGGATTGGGGGGTGGACTCAAACAACGCCCAAGGTGCAGTTTTTAAAGGCTGGGTAGAAAGCCGTTTTGGGTTATTTCCTAATTTTCATAAACAGCGAATTGCCAGTTTTAACTGTAAAGACTGGGTTATGTATATCGAAGAAAAGATGAACAGTCGTTATCACAACAATTGTATATATATGCAACTTGATCTTCTTTACGAATACTGTCAATGGATTATTGAACACTTTCAGTTTCCGTCGGCAACGCATAAAACACTATATCGTGGCGTTAACTCTCTGGAGGATCATTGTCTGGTTCAAGGGGAAGATAAACACCATAAAATCGTGCGCTTAAACAGTCTGGTTTCTTTTACCGACCGTCGCAGTATTGCCAGTGAGTTCGGCGCTTATATTCTGGAAGTAAACGTGCCGATGGTTAAACTGGTATTTTTCAATGAATTATTACCGCATCATGCCTTGCACGGTGAAGCCGAATATTTGGTCATTGGTGGTGATTATAAAGTCAAACTAGAGAGATAAAACATGACAAACGAACACCTGCTAGACAGAGCGCTAGGCGCTTATTTAGGTTTTGCCTGCGGTGATGCGCTGGGTGCAACAGTAGAATTTATGACTCCGAAACAAATCCAAAAACACCATGGGGTTCATCGAAATATTATTGGCGGTGGTTGGCTGGGCCTAGAAGCAGGACAAGTAACTGATGATACCCAAATGTCACTTGCATTAGGACAAGCTATTATAGAACACATGGATTGGAATATTGAGGCCGTTGCTGATAACTTTGTCACCTGGCTTGCAAGTAACCCTCCCGATATAGGGAATACCTGTAGACGTGGGATTATGCGCTATCGGGATAGTGGTGAACTATATGGTTTACCTCGCGATGATGATGCAGGAAACGGCGCTTGTATGCGGAATCTGCCTGTGGTGCTGGCGACATTAAATAGACCAGATCTTTTTAGGCTATGGAGCTTACAACAAAGCCATATTACTCACAATAATCCCTTATCTGATGCTGCAACGTTAACATTGGGTCTGATAGTCAAGCATTTAATTACCTTGGGTGACAGTGATGCATGTCAGCAGGAATCCGATGCGTTGCTTAATCAGTATAGCCAATTCTCTTATACGCCTTATTTGGGCAAAGCTTCTGCCTATATTGTCGATACAGTGCAAACAGTTTTGCATTATTTTTTTAGCACAGACAGCTTTGAATCCTGTTTGATTGCAACCGTTAATCAAGGTGGTGATGCAGATACAACTGGGGCATTGGCTGGAATGCTTGCGGGAGCAAAATACGGAGTTCAACAGATACCTGACCGCTGGTTAAAGCAATTGGACTCAGCGGTTGCTGTTAACATACGCCGACAAACGACAGAGCTTATTAAGCTAACTCAATTGTAAGCAATCATCAGAACCCCTACCTTCTTTGCTTATAGGTTTAATCTCACTGTTGAACACATATTCCAATACATCAAATAAATCACTCTTTTCTGCATCTACCCATTTTTTCTGGACAGGACAGTTAATTCATCTTTAGAAAAATCTGCATCCGCTAGCTTCATAAGTAACTCACTTCAAATGACAAAGTTACTCCAAAGTTAATATTAAAACAGTAATTCTGGTGCTTGATAGTTTATTTCGTGCCAAAATATGCACAATCTTAATATTCATTCGAGAAACCATGAAAATTGCTATTTTATCGCGCAACCCAAAACTCTATTCAACCTCCAGACTGGTTGAGGCTGCGCATGCACGAGGACATGAAGTACGCGTTTTAGATGTGTTGCGCTGCTATATGAATATTACATCGCATAATCCCTCTATACATTATCGAGGCGAAGATTTAACCAAGTTTGACGCCGTTATTCCACGTATAGGCGCCTCTGTCACCTTTTATGGAACAGCTGTACTGAGACAATTCGAAATGATGAATGTCTTTCCATTAAACGAATCGGTCGCTATCTCTCGCTCCAGAGACAAGTTACGATCTGTTCAGTTATTAGCCAGAAAAGGTATTGGTTTACCGGTAACAGGCTTTGCCAATAACCCGGATGATATTGAAGATTTAATTTCCCAAGTCGGTGGCGCACCTTTAGTAATTAAACTGTTACAGGGCACTCAGGGAATTGGCGTTGTTTTGGCAGAAACTCATAATGCGGCCGAAAGTGTTATTCAAGCTTTTATGGGACTTAATGCCAACATTATGGTTCAAGAATTTATTAAAGAAGCCGGTGGCAGCGATATAAGATGCTTTGTAGTAGGTGATAAAGTCGTTGCATCAATGAAGAGACAAGCTTTAGAAGGTGAGTTTCGTTCGAATCTCCATCGAGGCGGTAGTGCCGAGTTAATTAAGTTAACACCAGAAGAACGCTCTACAGCGGTTCGTGCTGCAAAAATAATGGGGCTTAATGTGTGTGGTGTCGATATGTTACGTTCAAACCATGGCCCAGTGATTATGGAAGTTAATTCTTCACCAGGTTTGAAAGGTATCGAAGCGGCAAGCCAAAAAGATATTGCTGACTTGATTATTCAGTTCATTGAAAAACGCTTTGATTCAATGGAAACAACCAAAGACAAATCACCTACCCGAACACGAACACGCGGGAAAGGCTAGTATTTTATAAAAAAAAGGGAGGCTAATAGCCTCCCCATAAATGAGCGCACCTCAAACTTGTCCGGCAGGTTTATTTTTGTTGATATTTGTTTTTATATGTTTCGTAGTATCAACTTTTTCCTGCTTTGAAAAAATAGGTTTACTAGGCTCAGCATCTTCTTTGGGAGGACGAGGATCTTTTCCTGCCATCAAATCATCGATTTGATCTTTATCGATCGTTTCCCATTTCATCAAAGCATCTGCCATGTTGTGAAGTATACTGATGTTTTCTTGCAAAATAGTTTCAGCGCGTTGGTAGTTACAATCGATGAAAGCACGAATCTCTTCATCGATATGGTGAGCAACCGTACTTGAAACCTTGCTACCTTGCGAACCAGGGTAACCCATAAATGGCTGACCATTTTCTTCTCCATAAACTAAAGGACCCAATTTATCCGAAAATCCCCAACGAGTTACCATGTTACGAGCCAACTCTGTTGCACGCTCAATATCATTGGATGCTCCAGTAGTAACCCTGTCCCCCCCATAAATCATTAATTCCGCAATTCTGCCACCAAATAAACTGGCTATTTGGCTTTCTAACTTACGTTTGCTGGCACTGTACTGATCTCTTTCAGGTAAGAACATCGTAATACCCAAAGCTCTACCTCTTGGCATAATGCTGACTTTGTAAACTGGATCATGATCAGGAGATAATTCACCCACTATACAATGACCTGCTTCATGATAAGCGGTAAGTAACTTGTCATCTTCTGTCATAACCATGGTGTGTTTCTCAGCACCCATTAATATCTTATCTTTAGCTTTTTCAAGATCGCTCATGTTAACTTGAGCTTTGTTTGATCTGGCTGCAAATAAGGCTGCCTCGTTTACCACGTTAGCCAACTCTGCACCCGAGAAACCAGGCGTTCCTCTAGCGATATCTTTTAAGTTAACATCCTCTGCAGCTGGTACCTTTTTGATATGAACATTCAAGATTTGCTCACGACCGCGAACATCAGGCAATCCAACATTGACTTGACGATCAAAACGACCGGGTCTTAACAAGGCTTTATCTAATACATCAGCACGGTTGGTTGCTGCAATAACAATAACGCCTTCGTTACCTGTAAAACCGTCCATTTCAACCAGTAATTGGTTGAGTGTTTGCTCGCGTTCATCATTACCGCCTCCCATGCCTGCTCCACCACGTTGGCGACCAACAGCATCTATTTCATCTATAAAGATGATACAAGGCGCATGTTCTTTAGCTTGTGCAAACATGTCTCTTACTCTTGAAGCACCCACACCGACGAACATTTCTACAAAATCAGAACCAGATACAGTAAAGAACTTAACACCTGCTTCACCCGCAATGGCTCTTGCTAATAGGGTTTTACCAGTTCCTGGAGGGCCTACCATTAAAATACCACGTGGAATTTTTCCACCCAGCTTTTGAAACTTTTGTGGATCTGCCAAGAAATCAACCAATTCGGTCACTTCTTCTTTGGCTTCTTCACAGCCTGCAACATCAACAAATTTAGCACTCAGCTTATCTTCTTCAAGTAATTTGGCTTTGCTCTTTCCAAAACCGTTTGCTCCCATACCGCCACCTTGGGTCTTACGCATGTAAATGATCCATACTGCGATTAAAAGCAACATTGGGAACCAAGAAATAAACATCTGCATAAACAGCGACTGCTGAGCGGGTGGCTTAGTTCTTACCTGAACGCCTGCACTTAAAAGATCATCTATTAAATGAGGGTCATTAGGATTATAGGTTTCATAACTTTGGCCATCAGAAGTACGAAGTTTAATCGTTTGGCCTGTCATTTCTACTCTTTCAACAAGCTTATTCTTCACCTTAACAATGAAGTCTGAATAAGCAATTGATTCATCAATTGGCGGCGTCGTGTTTACGCGGTTAAATATCAAAAATGCACCGGATAAAACAACACTCCAGAGAAGCGCATTCAGTATATATTTTTTCATGGTTTAATCCCCTGACCCTTAATGAGTCAATAGTAGTGTTGCAATTACCTACAGCAGCATCCAAAACTCGATGTTTCCACGTTACCCTATCATCAGTCTTAAATTATTTCTTTCTTATCCTACCCTTAAAGTAGGATTAAATCTTAACTATCTTTATGAATTTTGTACATTATAAAAATGCTAACAATTGATCCCCAAAGCTACGTCTTATTTTATCAAGCGCTATAACCTGAATTTGTCTTACACGTTCTCTAGTTAAATTGAGCTCTATACCTATCTCTTGCAAAGTCATTGCATTCTCTGTATCAACACCAAAATGACACGAAATAATTTTTGCTTCTCTAGGATTAAGCATTTTAATGGCTTTATTTAGCAGCCCCTCTAGATCTGTTTGGGCAATTTTCATAAATGACGAAGTAAAAACTTGTTGCTCAAGAAAATCAATTGGAGAAAATGAACTCTCCTCATCATCTTCAGAACCTTCTAGAGACATAGCCGTTTGTGAAATAGACAAAATTGAACTCACTTCCTGACAGGATAGCTTTGTGTAATCCGCTAATTCATTTAAATTAGGCTCTCTTCCCTCTCTAACAACAAACTCGTCCTTACCGCGAAATACCTTATTTATATTAGCAACTTGTCCACAGGGCACACGAACAACTCTTTCACTTCTAGATAATGCTCTTGAGATCGCTTGTCTAATCCAATAACCCGCATAAGTTGAAAACTGAAATCCCAATCGATAATCAAATCTATCAATGGCCTTTAGCAAACCCGTTTGACCTTCTTGAACCAGATCATCAAAATCTAAAAAACTGCCTTTATATTGGTTAGCAATAAATAATACTAACCGAGAGTTAGCTGAGGCTATTTTCTGTCTTAATTTTAACCACATGTGCTCTGATAACACTAACTCAGAGAAGTACTTATGCATCTCAGTACTCGTTAAGAAAAGAAATTGTTCATCATATGAGTAAACTAAATCGGCCCAACTTGAATCTTTACCTCGATTACGAGAGTTCACTCCTTCTAAACGCTTAAGTACCACATCAGATTTCTGATCCACCATATGTATACTAGGCTGATAACAAAGCCCTCTAAACTTATAGGCATAAACAATAACGTCTACTAATTTTATTAAGTCGTGGAATGAATAGGGAAACAACTCTAAAGCTGTTGTTAAATTTTGTTTGTCTGCAGCATAAGAGGCGTCAGTTAATGGTTTAACAGATAATGCATAAAAATATTTACTAATTTCCGATATGTCAGTTGTTATCTCAGAATCCAGAGTTACATCATCCTCTTGACTGCTACCTGATGCTACACTTTGTTCATACTGGTTGAGTAACCATAAAGCAGTAACAGGAAATTGTGAAAGAGAACTGATTAACTTAGACTTTTCATTTTTTAACTGACTGGCTATATAGAAATTACTATTTTCTCCAACCTCAGCAACAGTCTCAATAACTTCGATCGTAGACTGTTCTGTTTGAATTAGACTAAAACCATCTACAACAACCCCTAATTCTTGTTTTGACAACTGTGTATTTAAATAAGCCATAACGCCAAATCCTCGCAAACAGAGTGTGTTAAATATTTAAGCAACCGTAGATTTAATAAATAAATCCTCATCAGCTGCGAAATTTTTAATAACTTCAACTATGATCAAGTAACACCACTAATAAACTAGCTATTAACAATCTATTTACTAATCACTTAACAATAATGTATCAACTAGAAACAATATTGTCAAAGTATAGTTTTACAAAACATGAACAAAATAATTAAAATCCTGTATTAAAGCTAAAATAAATTCCACATAAACTCAGCTAAAACCATTCACTCAGTAAATATATTAAGATATAACCAATTGATATTTTAGTTAATTATTACACGAATAACAGCCATGATCAGCTCTATTATTAATCACAAATGTTGTCCAATAATAAACTGGACAACGCAATAAATAACAAAAATTTTTATAAGAGGCGCATTAACTGCGTTCTTAGCAGCTAAGACAATGAGAAAAAGAATTAATTCTTATTTATATTTATTTTATTTGGTGTGACCACATACTTCAAAACGAGTAAATGTGAAGAATAGTCCGTAGACATAAGAAGTTACAAATTATTACGTCTCATAAAGCCGTAACTGAGTTAGTTTTGCCCAAGATTCATTTCCATCCATATCAGGAATAATCCTTAATTCAAGCTCTTTAACTTGATTAAGTTCAACCGTGTAAGATTCATGCTGCTGACTAGTCAGTGGCGGACTAAAATTAAACTGTTGCCGTAGAATTTCTTGAAAGTCAGTCTCCTTATCCTTGCGCCAAAGCAATACAAACTCTTGAGTGCGAGCTACTTCTAGCTCTTCAAATAAAAGCACAATACGCTTTATCGCCTGAGGGTCATCAAAAACAAAGCGTATCACTTGATGACCAACGTTTGCAGCCTTCCAACCCACCTTATTGCCCGGCAATAACGCAAACTCAATCGGCTGGTCTTTACTCTCAGAGCTAATTTCAACCTGGGCCAGTTTCTCTATATCTAAGAAGCCTGGTTCAGCCTCAGTACCCTTTGTTTCAAGTTCACTAATTAATTTCTTTCGCATTAAGGCACCTTTCTAATAAGGGTTAACTATCCATCTGACATTGTTTCTTTGACTTTATCTCTAATCAATATCGCTTATCAATGCCATCATATCTTCAACTGACATTTTTCCACTGATATCTCCACCTTCAAGCAAACTATTTGCTAAATCTCGTTTATGCTTATGTAAATCTACAATTTTATCTTCGATGGTGTCTTTTGCGACTAAGCGATAAACCGTAACCGGTCGTTTTTGCCCCATACGATGCGCACGATCTGAAGCCTGATCTTCTACAGCGGGATTCCACCAGGGATCCATGTGTATTACATAGTCGGCAGCAGTTAAGTTTAAACCTGTACCCCCGGCTTTTAAGCTAATTAAAAAGAGATCGCCATCCCCAGATTGAAATTGGTTTACCGCTTTCTTTCTCTGAGGAACAGGTGTTGAACCATCTAAATAATGATATTGAATACCTTTTTTATCTAACAACTCTCGAATTAATCTCAAATGTCCAACAAACTGGCTAAACACTAACGCCTTATGACGGTTATCTAACAACTCATCAACCAATTCTTCAAACGCTTGTAATTTAGAACTACTCAGAAGACTGCCTTCCATGACTAGTCTTGGGTGACAGCAGGCCTGTCGCAACTTCATAATTTCTGCCAAAATTTTCAATTGCTTGTGTCCAGACTGTTCCGTACTTGTCATCATGGTCTGCATCGCATTTCGACGTAAAGCCTCATAAAGCGCACGTTCTTCTGAACTTAACTCTACATGCAAGGTGACTTCAGTTCGTGGCGGTAACTCTGTTAATACGTCGTTTTTAAGTCGTCTTAAGATAAAGGGCCTTAACAGCTTCCTCAATCGTTGCTGTATCTCATGATCATGCTGATTTTCAATTGCCTGAGCGTAACGTTCGTTAAACTTCTGTAGAGACCCTAACAACCCAGGATTAATAAAATTAAATAAATTCCACAACTCACCTAAATGATTTTCAATAGGCGTACCCGTAGTTATCAACTTAAAGTCTGATTGCAATAACATGGCTGCTTTAGACCGTTTAGTCAGCGCATTTTTAATGGCTTGCGCTTCGTCAGCGACTAAAGTATGCCAATGCTTTTGCGTTAACCGATCGGCTTCTGTTTGTAAAAGGCCATAACTACAGACTATTAAATCAAAGGGTCCTGCGTTATCTAACATTTCTTGCCTATCTCCACTTCCAAATTGATAAGCATTAAGCGTTGGCGCAAAACGTTGCACTTCTTCTAACCAGTTAATACAAACTGAAGTAGGCGCTAGTATCAATGTAGGGCCTTGAGGCGCACGCGCTAAAATTAAAGCCAATGCCTGAACAGTCTTACCTAAACCCATATCATCCGCTAAACAAGCCCCAGCCCCCCAATGAGCTAAACGCATCATCCATTGAAAACCCTCGTACTGATAACTCCTTAACTCACCTTGTAAAGTAGAAGGTACCTTAAGGTTTAAGTCACCCATTTCATTGAGTCTTGATAATTGATCTTTCCAGGGTTTACTCGCTGTTATCTCCATACCTGCTGTAATTTCATCCAAAGCCAAGGCGGCTAAAGGATGAAATCGTACTTTATCCTTCTGTACCTCACCTAAACCTGATAAATCATCTAAGCGTTTACGTAACTCTTGAGTAAGCGCAAAAACCTGTCCATCTTCCAGCTTAAGGAAACGACTTGATGAAGTATTTAAAAGATTCATTAATCGCTGCATATCTAAGACTTGATCACCATCAACCTCTAAACTCCCTTCAACACTGAACCAGTCTTTTTCTTTACGCACCGAAAATTGTACTTGTGACAAACCAATTTCACGACTGAGCTTAATCTTCTTACCTTTTGGCCATTCAAGGAGAGCAAACTCACCTAAGGACTGCAATTGCAACAATGCTTCGAGAGAAGACTCTGGATCATCCAATTGCCATTTAGGTTCTTTAGTCGCATATAAACAGGAACACCCCTTTAAGACCTGATCTAAATATTGATTCTCTAAATCAAAATCACGCGTTGTTTGCAATTGCTTTCCATCAATTTCTGCTAATACAGTGACGCCCCCTGTACCTGGAATATAAAGCGGCCCCCCGTCATTAAAAGGTTGCACAAAAATTTCTATTTGTATTCCCTGCCCTATCGGCTGTAAATGAACATGTAACCGACTATCTGAATCAACTGTTAATGCGTAACTTGATGTCCCACTAATATCCGATTGCACCGTCAACATCGAAGAAATCGAAGCGATTGAATCAATCACTTGCTGCCTAGCAGCAACTGGAACCGTTAAGCCATTTTTTCCAAGAATTTCGGCAACTTGACGATGTGAATTATTAATCACATAGATTAACAAACCATTATTTGCAGACTTTTGGGCTATTATTTTCTGATGAGTCAGTTGGGGTATTAACGAAATATGTAACTTTTCTTGTTGCTCCTTAACAAGTAATTGTGGCTCGACCAAACTGATGTTAACCGGGACTTCAGATGACTCCTGATTATTCCAATAGATAAAAGGATGCCCTACTGCTTCCAGGATAGCAGTACTTGCAACAACATAAACTTCCTTTGAATAATAGTCATAATAATCGGTGTCTTTCTCAATTTGTATGTGTGCACACATACGCCGATCTTGCTCAGATAAATAATCAAATTCATCCATGTTATGGTAAAGCCTTTTTAAAGCAACAGCTCTTCCTTTTGTCCATCGCCCACCTTTACCTGACCGCTGCTCTTTTGGTTCCAAGATAATTACGTTATTTATCAAACTTAATGACCAAATTAACCTTAGTTCTTTTTGAACAACCACATCAGGATTAACGCTCAATTGACTTAATGCCTCTAATGCCCTTTGCCAAGCAGATACTTGAGGCAATAAATCGATAATCTCAATAAACGGTAACGATGCAAATTGCTTGGCTATAAGAAGACAATGCTTGTTTTTATAATTCAACCGTTCTAATAAGGTCGCGCTTACACAAGCATACCAAATATATCCCAATTGCTGAGCTTGCTGACAGAACTTAAATAATTCCGTTAATAATACATCTCTGCTCTCGCTTTTAATAGTTTCAATCTCACCTATCCAAAATAGCAATAAAGCTTGAAACAGTTGATCAATAGGACTTTTTTTATTGTTCAATAGATAAGTAGTTTTCTCAATTGAAGATTTACTTTGAAAAATATCAACAATCTCTAATAAAGCTAAATTTAGCCACCAGAATTGATTTTGAAAACCTTGCTTAACGATTAACAGTGCTTGTTGCCTTAATAACTTTAAATTATTAAAGTCACGACTACGAAGTAACGCTAAATTAAAAAAATAACCGTGCAAACCACCTAAATTAATATTACGTTTCCCTGTTTCTTTTTTATAGGCTTTAAGTGCCAATTGAAAGTAACTAATCGCCTGATCATTTTGATTACGCAAAAAATATAAGGTCCCTAGTAATTTCAGTCCATCTGCTGAAAAATCACCTGCTAACCAGGCTTCAGCATCTGTAAAATCACCACGAAGTAAGCGAGTTTCAATCACTGCATGAACTATTATAGGGTTATCATGTTTTGCAGAACCAAAAAAGGTCTCGAGCAATTGAAATTGAAATGAAACATCTCTTAACAGTAAATGACTGTCATTTAAAAAATAACTTAATACCAGTGATTTAATAGTATCCGACAAGGAGGTGAACCATTCAACGCAATAATCTTTAAAAAATATTTTATTAATGTAAAGAGAAAAAGTTTGTGGGTAATCACTATAAAAACGCTCAATATTAGCTGCGAAGGCCGTGTCATTACCTTGATACAAAAAGATACGTAGCTGTTTTATAGCATGAAAGACTTCCGTTCTCGCGGGATAGTAATACCCAGGCTGAGCAATAAGAAATTGAGCGAGTTTGTTAAACCACACTTCTTCAGTTGCCAACCTCATCAGATACTCGGCAAAATCTTCATTACATCGCCAACCATCAGGCATCACTACAATCAAATTAGTTTTAAGTAATTTCTCCCGTAAAGGCTTATCAAGTACGGCTAACTTTTTGATATCAAAACAAGCTAATGTCTTCAAAAGTGCTTGTAAGTTAGATTGTCCTATAGGTGCAAAAATAACCGATAAAACCAGCATAATAGTCTGCTCATCCTTTGATAGAGCATTAAAAGAGGTCAATAATTTATCTTTCATCTGTATATTGTTTTATTCCAAAAGAAGAGAGGGAATAACATTAATGTCGAAACGATAAATTATTAACCCTAACTATTAAGAAGCTTAGTAGATCTAAAAACATGAAGTTATAAATAATACCGTAAAAACTGGCTTGGCATCATTCATAACCCCATGGTTTATTATTTTAAAGAATCACAAAATATTGGCGTAATCCTGCTCAAGTTGACGAAAGTTAAGCGATGTCATAAAACGACTAAAACTTAACCAGGAAGACAAGCCCATTAAATCTTTAAACTGGGGTGGCAAGAAATGGGGTGCGATCACTGTCCCTTCTTCAACTAAATCAACCAAAACCTTCATATCTTCAATCATTGTTTTACCACAGAACAGTAATGGAATCCGATCAGGCTTACCTTTACTGACCGCTAACCTCATAAAATTATACGTGAGTACAAAACCCTTGAGATAAGTCAAATCTTTGGTAAAAGGTAACCCATCCGAAGTGCTGCCTCTAAAAACCCGGCTACTTAGCGTATAACTTTCTTCCTCATCCAGGCCTTTTTCTCTAAAGAAATTAAATATATCCATAAAGTCGGCACCTTCTTCAGTCAAAGTGATAGCACGTACCCGATTGATTAAACGCATCAACCGATGAGGTGTAGAACTAAACGTCAATATCTCCATCAATACAGCGAGACCCTCTTGTGTCACTGTCGCAAATGGTGGCCCCTTTCCTAAGAAAGTACAATACGGTTGCGCAAGTCCATTTAATGTCGTCCCCAAATGCACCCATATTTCATGAACTTCAAGGACTCGCAAATCACGCATATTAAAAAACGCATCAGCACGTAACTTTACATAATCAGTACCTGCCGCTGCATCAGCCAAAATACCATCACTCAACATTGCTCGCAAGCCATCCCCAGGAAAGACACTTTCTATTTTTTCATTTAGAATGGCCACGGCATCTTTTGCATTAATCGTTTTAGGATCTTCGTCTAATGAATCAATTTGTATTAACTGGGATAAAGTTCCCTCCATCATACTACCCAAGTTCGCAATGGTCGGATCGCCTACATGAAAAACATCCTGAGAAGAGCCATATAACTCCTGAGAGATATTTGAAAACGAAGGGGTTCCACGCGCTTCAAGCATACAAACTACATCCTGATATTCCCTACTAATACGCCGCATGATGACGCTAAGAGGATTTAACTGCCCCAGCTTACGCACTAAATCTCGCTCAATCTGATAAAACTCCAGCTTTTTTTCAGCCGGATCAAAACCCAAAGGACGATTATTATAATAGTCAGTTGTAACAGAAGGCAGAGACTTACAATCGCCTTTAAAAAACTCATGTTTAATACTATCGTCCCACTTAATGGCATCAAGAATTCGAATCGGTTGCTGTGCTTTAACAATTCGATCAGAAAGCGCTTTAACTTCGGTTAGATAAGTCGATGGTTTAGCTATTTTTCCACTCATGTCTAAACTCCGTTATTAATATATCGTTAATGGTAATAATTTACAGTAACCGTCAGTATATATAGCAGAACCTGCACCAATAGATCAACAGATTAAAAAAGTTAAGTGGAATTGATTAAAAAAACTTACAAAATATAAACAATAAATTTTTCACTTAAGATTAATTTAAGACTATATGGTGGAAAATATAATACAAAGTGATATCTGAGACTATTTTATGAACAAAGAACCCCCAACAAATACTATTGACGAAGAAAGTAAAATTGCATCAAGAAGAAAATTTCTTAAGCAAATTGCCTATGGATCTTTATTAACTTTAAGTGGTTCTGACATAGCCTCGGCAGCAATAAGAGATATCATAAAACCTGGGAAATACGGCCATGGCCATATTTACAGACATAAATCACATAGAGAACCAAGACAACTACATAGCACTTTCCTGAATGAAAGCCGTCTACAACCTCAAAACCCGGCAATTTACAAAACGTTGTCTTTTGAACATACTCAAACCGGCGATAAATTAATAAAGCTAACCTATTTCGAAAATGGTAGATATATTAAGGATGCTCTGAACGAAATTAATTATCTGCTTCGCGACTGTCACACAGATGATATTCACCCGATTGATACTGCACTTTTGGATCAATTGTATGATTTAAAAGAAACCCTGGGCATCAATAAACCATTTCATATCGTATCCGGTTATCGGTCTCCCACTACCAATGCTGAACTTCGCAAACACAGTAACAGAGTCGCAGAACATAGTTTCCACATGCAAGGAAGAGCTATTGATATAAGAGTTGAAGGCTTAGAAGCAAGAACCATTAAAAATGCAGCCCTATCAATGGCCAGAGGGGGTGTAGGCTATTATCCTTATAATAATTTTGTACACCTGGATACTGGCGATATTAGAAACTGGTAAAGTAAAACCTTTAAACCACCCAAAAACTAGGGCTCTTTATCGCTTTTCTTATCAACTTCAGGATTATTTGTTGTTGCAAACGGATCTAAAGCGAGCACAGGTGGCGGTGGTGGGGCAATCATCTCCTGATCAGACAAATCAACTGACTTTTTCAGTTCCTCCTGTAAAACCGCATCATACCCATACACATCTGGATAAAAAGCCAGGTTACCGTGTTGATCAATGAATGACGTAGAATAGAAAAACAACACAGGAATGGATTTCTTCAAAACCACCCGACGTGTTTTTTGAGTTTGTAACGCCTCCTCTATAGCCTCTTTGCTCAACTGATTTTTCAGCACAAACTCAGCCAATTGTTCTGGATTTTGTACCCTGACGCAACCATGACTAAAGTCTCTACGTGACCGACTAAACAAAGACCGAGAAGGCGTATCATGCAGATACACATCGCTTTTATTTGGAAATATAAACTTGACCTTACCCAAAGCATTTTTCTTGCCCGGACGCTGTCTGACTCTCACGGTACCTTGATTCAGTCCCGAAATTGTCCCTGCACTAAAAGCAACGGCTTTACTCTCATTTCCGAAAGTAGAAACCAGCTCCATATTCTCACTGGCTAAATAACCAGGATTCTGCATTAATTTTGGTAATATTTCTTTCTTGACTATGTTGTATGGCACATTCCAATAGGGCATAAAATCGATAAAACGCATTTCTGCCATCAATACCGGCGTTTCATTCTTCAATGCCTTACCGACAACTACCCTCATATTAGGAATATTTGTCTCGAAATCGTTAATATCATCATAAGCCCATAATTGAAAGGCGGGTATATTAACAATAATAGTGGCTCCAGTATTCATTTCAGGCAACCATCGAAGACGTTCCATTGCCAACTCGATTCGGGTAACGCGCTCACTGAGCGGTGCATTTAACTCTGCAATCGTAC
>SESB01000298.1_pt1 | contig 36632 bp, 55 predicted proteins | sample 3171441 | NCBI WGS metagenome assembly SESB01 (sample SAMN06051867, study PRJNA518727) | freshwater metagenome | biome: subpolar coniferous forest; feature: holomictic lake; material: water; isolation source: holomictic Lake 227, 6 m depth | place: Canada: near Kenora, Ontario | collected... | reverse complement strand
ACGAGTCCTCATTGGATGAGCTTGAAATCCTTGAGCTTGTTTCTCAATGGAAGAAGAACTACGAGTCTTACTATGGAGATATAGATAAATCCCAGCAGTTAGCTTTTAATTATTGGATTGGTAATCAGAAACAGGAAGAAACCACACAGCTTAAAGATTCGGGAAGTCTTACAATGGACAACCTTATCTTTGAAGCGGTTGAAACATTCTTACCTATTGCTACGAGAGCAAACCCAGACCCATTGGTAACAGCAGACGATGGTATTCAAGGTTCAGACATCGGACAGCGTATGGCAAGGGATATTAAAACAGCACTTACTCATTGGGCAGACAGCACCAAACTACGCAGGAAACTAGCCAAGATGACACGTCATTGGGCTTTGTATCGTATGGGCGTTGCTAAAATGGTATGGGATGTAAAGACCAGCGAAGTTAAACTTGAGATAATCAACCCACGAAGATTCATCCTTGATAGAGATGGCTTTGTAGACGAGGGTGGAATGTTTCGTGGAAGATATATTGGTGAAAAGAAACGCATTAGTGCGGAAGGTCTTATTGAGATGTTCCCTAAAAAGCGTGAGGTCATCACACAGATTGCACAGAACAAACTCGCAACAGAACTTGAATACTTTGAATGGTGGTATAAGGCAACGGATGTTTTCTATACGTTAGAAGACCACGTTCTCGGAAAGTACAAGAATCCAAACTGGAACTATGATGGCGAAGAAGAAGTAGAAAGCCCAGAAACAGGCGTTAAAGAGTCTGTACCTGTGCGTGGAACAAACCATTGGAAGCAGTTGGAATATCCTTATATATTCCTTGCAATTTTTAATACAGGACTTCACCCACACGATGACACATCGCTTATAATGCAGAACATATCTATTCAGGATATGATTAACCGAAGATTCAGACAGATAGACGACAACGTAAAGGGAATGAACAACGGAATGGTTGTATCGGGAACTGCGTTTACAGAGGAACAAGCAGCACAAGCAGCATCAGCCCTAAAGCGTGGTGTAGCAATTCGTGTACCTAATGGAAAGGTAACAGATGCAATCCAAAGACTTCCAGCACCTAATCTTCCAGGAGATGTATATAATTCATTAAAGGATGCACGTTCAGAGTTAAGAAACATATTCGGAACATCAGGCTCAACACCAGAGGGAGTACAGTCTGAAAGGTCTGTAAGAGGAAAGATTATGGTAAGTCAGCAGGATTCATCCCGAATAGGTGGTGGAGTTACCGAGCAGATAGAGCAAGTAGCAGACACAATCTACAATATGCTTGTTCAGTTTATGTTCGTATTCTATGACGAGGAACACTTCTTCACAGCTTCAGGTGCTCAAGGTGCTAATGAAATCATCAGACTAAAGAATGATAAGTTCCCACTATTACGCATTCTTAACATAACAGTTAAGGAGGGTTCGTTAATTCCAAAAGACCCACTCACACAGCGTAACGAAGCGATTGATTTGTGGTCAGCAGGTGCTATAGACCCATTGAACTTCTTTAAGAAACTAGACTTCCCAGACCCAGCTCAAGCAACCAATCAGCTTATTCTTTGGCAGATGCTTCAAAAGGGTGCTATTCAGCCCCAGCAGTATCTTCCATCATTCCAGATATCACAGACACCACAGACAGGACTTCCTCAACCTCCACAGGTAGGTGGACCAGCAGTAAACCCATTGGGTCAGCCACAACAGCCACAACCGACAACACCTGGAAGCACTGAAGCGGTATCAGCACAATCACAACAGCTAATGCGTTCAGTTCCTATCTAACATATCCCCATAGAATCAAAAACCTATTATGTTAAAATATAATAAAGTTAAATAAAACAATAAAACTATGCCACTTACACCAAAAGGAAAGAAAATAGAATCAGCTATGGAATCAGAGTATGGAGAGAAGAAAGGAAAGCAGGTATTCTACGCTTCAAAGAACAAAGGCGTTATTAAAGGCGTTGAGGGTAAGAAGAAAATAGCAAAGAAAATGAAATAACTATGAAATCCTGTAAAGAAAAAAAAGGAAAGATAGCTCGTAAGATGGCATTTGAAAAGGATGAGGTTAAAGGCATCAAGGAATACAAGAAAGCCATTCACGAATCTAAAGGCAAAGAGAAAGCAACCTACAAGAAAATCCTACCCCAAGAAAAAAAACACCTAAAGAAACTAAAAAAGATATGATAAACGAAAAAGCGTGGGAAAAATGGGGTAACGACACCAAATCCAAAAAACAAGTAATGGCAGATAAGTGGCAAAAGAAAATCCTTGATAAAGGAGGTATGGAACACAAGATGGGTAAAGACGGAATGACTTATATAGGAAAGAAAAGGAAAGGTCGTTGGCTTGATAAATTTATGAAATAGATGAAACACGAAGCAAAAGAATCACCTCTTAAAGAAAAGAAAGAACATCAGGCGAAGAAGATGGGTCGCAAACCATGGATTCGGCATGGAGTTTCTACTCGTTATGAGTTTCACCCGGCTTCAATAGGAAGTAAAAAGGGGCATGGATATAGTGTATATTATTCAGATAGAACTAAGGGAAAAACAACCGAGAGGTCATATCCAAATTATGCGAGTGCAGTATTCAAGAAGAAGCATGAAGCTAAAAAAGATGCCGAATTACATCGTAAGCGTGGAAGTGGTGCAACCTATGGAACCGCAGAATAAATAAAACAATCGTAAGTTTCTGGGGCACTTATCAACAACCCCGTATAAATTAAGAACTTGGTTCTGTATCACCCAAACCGAAAGGCAAAAAATACGTATCTTATGACAGATTATGATTTGAACGCACCAGCGTTCGGCCCAGGTTCACAGTCAGCAACTGGCGGAGAACCAGAGAGCGTTGGCACACAGGAGGTTTCAGTAGAAACACCTGCGGAAGTAGAGGAGGAAGTTTCTTCAGTAGAAGAAAACAAAGTTCCCTATTCTCGGTTTAAGAACATTCACAACAGGGCTTTAGAAGCAGAACGAATGGCGGCTGAATATCAGTCACAGTTGTCTACGCTTATGGCCCAGCAAAAAATGTACCGACAACCGCAAACGGAAGAATCAACAATTCCTTCATTTTGGATGGAAATGTATGGTGACTCCGAAGCATCCAAAAGGGCTTGGAAGTTACAAGACGAACAGAATCAACTAATTAAGCAACAGGCACGTGAAGAAGCCTTGTCAGCAGTAAGGGAACAGCAATCTGAAGAAGTAGAACGAGTAAATCAGAATCTTGAAACCATAGACGGAGAAATAGATGCCTTGTCCAATTACATTGGCAGGGAATTAACCGATAAAGAACAGTCCGCAATTCTTGACATCGTAGACGAATATACGCCACAAGATGAAAACGGAAACTATCTCGGTGCAACTATTCCTTTCAATAAGGCTTGGGATATTTACGAAATGAAACTTCAAGCACAGCAAGGTCCACGAAAACAGGCAAGGGATTCAGTAGCTCAACTTAATAGTTCACAGTCACAGGGCGAAACCAATGTTGGGTCTGGAAAGAACACAGAGTTCAACCCAATGGATTGGAATGCTTGGAGGAAAAGGTTATAAAGGCGAAATAAAACAAATAATTTAACTAAACAATATGGCATTTAATAATGTAGTTGATACAATTACGTTGGAAGAAATCATCCCACGTGTTGTTGATACAGTATTGCGAAGTAACACATTTGCTACAAAGATGCTTTCAAAAACAAAGCGTTTTGGTGCAGCAACTATGGACTTCCCAATCAAATATCAGGTTGGAACTGCCATCCAGTCCTTTTTAGGATTTGATGCACTTCCGACAGCTTTCACGGACACAAGGGTACTCATGAAGTACAATCCAAAATTCGTGGCAGCAAACGTAGCACTCGCAGGAACAGACTTGATTGCAAACAACACAGCGGCAAAGGTTCTTGACCTTACTAAAGTGGAAATGCAGTCACGTGCACAGGATTTGGCAGATGGACTTGGAACAATGTTGTGGTCAGACGGAACAGGAAACAACAGCAAGGATGTACTTGGACTCGCAGCTCTTGTAGATAATGGAACGAATACTTCCACAATCGGAGGACTCGCACGTGCAACATACCCTACGCTTAACTCAACTGTTACAGCAGCCGCAACACTTTCATTGTCTACAATGAGAACGTTGTATAACAACATCGCAGATGCAACAGTCGCACCAACACGTGCCTATACGGATTATCCAACTTGGGCCTTGTATGAGCAGCTATTGCAACCACAGGAGAAAATCTTTAAGGAAGTAAACATCGTTCCTAATTATAAGGGATATACAGGTTTTGCAGGTTTGATGTACGCAGGTATGGAAATCGTACCAGATAGGAAAGCAACCACAGGACAGATGGTGTTCTTGAACGAGAACTTCATTGACTTCTACGGGTTGGATGCAGACTTGGAAGCCTTTGAAGGTGCAAAGAAAGTTGATGTCGCAGGCAAGTTGTTTACAGGAAATATGTACAACGAAGTCAGCAACCTCGGTTTCTACTGGACAGGTTTCATCAAGGTCAATACACAGTTTGCGTTCAATAGCTTTATCATTCTCGCAGGTAATCTTTGCACAGATAACCCACGCAGACACGGTAAACTTACTGGCGTAACTGGAGTCTAAAAGGTCAATAGGTCAATTTTACTAACAACTTATGGCACAAAATCTAGCAGATTACCTCAACGAGGTGAAATATGTTCTTAATGTAGGAATCTTTGCAGGTTCAGGAGCTCCAACATTCACAGCCAAGAAAGGTTCTTGGTATATGAATACCGCTGGTTCAACGACCAACGATAGAATGTATATCAATACAGATGGAGCAACAACTTGGACAGCAGTAACGACAGCAGCATAATCAAAGGTCTAAACAATAAATAAACAAACAAAATGTCTTCAATAAAAGGATTTAATAATGCACCACAGGATTTGTTCCAGTCTTCAACGACACAGGGAACAGACCTCGGTGGATTCGCAACAACTAATGATGGCCGAAGCTTCCGTTATGTTAAGGTAGGTGCAACAGCACTTGTACCAGGAACATTGGTTCAGGCATCAGCAGAAGATACTTCAAACCTCCAGGGGTTGTCCGTAACGGCAGCAGCTGCAGGTGTGAAGCAGATTACAATTTCAGGTGCACCAGCAGTTACAGCAAACGCATTGTCAGGTGGTTTCGTAGCAACAACGACAGCAGCAGGATATGGTTACTCATATAAGATTTCCAGCAATTCAGTTGGAAGTGCTTCATCTTCCCTTGTTATCACATTGGAAGACCCAATCGTAGTAGCCCTAACAACAGCTTCAATCGTTGATTTGATTCCTTCACCTTTTTCAGGTGTCGTAGTCAATCCAGCAACAGCCACATCATCAATCGTGGGTGCAGCAGTGTCAGCAATTCCAGCCAGCAATTATGGTTGGGTTCAGACACATGGTGCTTGTCCGATTACAGCTTCAGCTGCACTTACAGTAGGTAAGCCAGTAGCGGCTTCGGGCGTAGCAGGAAATGTTGTATTAGCAACTTCAGTAACCACAACAGCAGTAGTAGGAATCGCAGTGACAGGTGTCGCAGCGAACGAAACTGGTCTTGTGTTTCTTGAGATTGACTAACTACTAATAGGTCGCACATTCCCCCAGAAATGGGGGTTTTGTGTTTTATGCTAAAAAATGGTATACTATACGAAACGAAGTTCGGTCGGTGACTTCACCAACACATCAACTTAATTTTTAATTATTAAATGTCATCATATTTAGACGTGAAAGACGGGATTTATAATCCTATAAGAAGATTTGCATTTACAAACATTTTAGACGAAGTATTTAGTTCAAAGTGGGATGGTTCACCAATAGTAGTTCAGATTGGACAGACAGTAGAACTTCCACATCACCTTGCAGTTAAACTTACAGGTGAATTAGTAGATAAGATTATGATAGGTAACGCAAAGATGGATGAAGTGAGAACAAATCAACCATACTTCCGTTCACCACAGGGTTCATCACTTGGTGTTCCAGCAGCACGTAAGGTTTGGGAAGACCAGATATTACGTGAACTTGAAGTAGACGAAGAATCACCAGAAATTCAGGTGCTTCGTTCACAGATTAAAACCGAACTTCTTAATGATATGAAAGCCGAGACATCAAAAGAAGCAGTAAAGATTCCAAGCTCAATCAATGAGTTTGCAGAACTCGGAAAGACAGAAGAAGTTAAGGTCAAAAAGCCTTTGAGGGTCAAAACAATCAAGATAAAATAATCTATGATAAAAGCATTTATAGTGCTTTTGGTGGTTCTGATATTTTCGTTTGTAATGGCATTCCTAGAACAAAAGATAAAGAACTGGCTTGATAAAGAATGATTACATTTCTTAAATGGTGGGTGATAGGATTAGCCATCTATTATATCCGTGATTGGATAATGGAACTTCTCGGATGGAATGATGAGCCGTGGATAAATGGTAGATGAAATTACTTTCTCCCCAACAAGTTAGAGATTCAAAGAACCAAGAGTTATCACGGGAACTTTTGCGTTCAAAAGAAACTGAAACAGTAATTGCTAACATTCAGAAACGTATGTTACAGGCGGAAAAGGATTTTAACGACACTCTTGCTCGGAATAGAAACATTTGGGCAAAAGAAGAAGAAGAACACCTTATCCGCCTGAAACAAATGGAAAGGGAAATCCAAATCCTTGAAGAAAAGAAACGTAATGCGATGATACCGATAGATGTCTACAAGGAACAAGCTAATGTTCTTATGCAGGATGCTAAAAACGCTATGAGTATAGTTAAGGAAGCCCAAGAACGAGCTGAAAAGACCCAAGAATTACTTGAAAACAAGCTTGATGAAGTGAATGACAGGCAAGACATACTTATACAGGCTCAAAACGCTTCACAGGCCCGAATAAGGGGTATAGAAGCCCAAGAATCAGCAACTTCTATACAATCTAAACTCCTCACAGACAGAATTACCCTATTTACAGCCGAAAAAGCACGTGTAGATGCAGATATTTTAATCAGGAAAAAGGACTTATTTTTAATAGAAAGAACCCTCATAAACAAGGATAATAGTCTAAAACGTAAGGAAGAATTACTTAATAGACTCAAACTACGCCTTGAAGATGAGCGTGGCGTACTTGAACGTGCATTTGCAAGGATTAAACATATCCCCATAGAAAAACGTAATAACAAGCATATAATATAGCTATGAAAAACAACTTTGGAACACCATTTAGTGCAACTGCTACTGGCACTACATCAGCAGTGGCAACCATTACTGGTGTAGCAGCACAAACAATTTATTTAACAGACGTATCAGGCTCATCAGACCTTGCAGGTTCAACAATCACGATTGCTTCAGGAGGAACAACGATTTGGAAAGACATCGTAGGTGCAGGAAGTTATAAAATGAATTACATCACACCTATCAAGGTGGCGACAGGTGCGAGTGCGACAATCACACTTACGGGAACTTCAGTGTGTTATGCGAATGTGTCTGGCTTTGTGTTAAACAATTCTTAAAATGGCTTATCGCTATGACCAATATGATTCAAGTCTGGTAATAGACGGATTTCAAAACGGGGTTGCAGACTCGCCTTTTGATGGTCTTGCAGATATAAGGAATATGAATGTGATTTCAGTTCCTGGTGAAGCAAGTGTGAACTTCGCAACAGAATCTGCAACGCCTACAACTATTACAAACGCAACAGTAGCATCTGCCGCAGCAGATGTGCTTACTTTTTCTGCACCTGTAGCCCTTTCAGCTGGTCAGGCTATTTACTTTTCATCGGTGAGTGGATTTGGTGGTGCAGTCGTAGCTAACACTACTTACTGGGTAGCTGATTTGAATTTAGCAATTCCAACGACTGTTAAATTATATTCTGATTATGCGATGGATAATGTAGTTGTTATCAGTGTCACAGGAACAGGTACGTTTTCTTCCTATGCGTTTGAAAAGGGAGTAAATGGTGGAAGAAATGTATATCCAGATGCAGCAACAAAAGACAATGCAGGAGATTATTATATGGCTGATGCGTTGGGCAAGGTATGGTCTACAGTAGCACCAGGGACAGGAAATACATTCTGGAGATATATGGGAAATAAGGTAGCACCAGGATATTCTTATGGTAATGGTTTGGTCTATTATCAGGCATCAAATGGAGATGGATATTTATTTTTATTCAATGCCACTTCAATAGATTATCTCAAAACTAATGCAACTGTGTCTTGGGTATATCAGTGGGATTTTAGGAATGGAACTGTAGGTGCATATTCAGCAACACCAACTACAATTCTAAATCCAGGTGGAATTAACTATGACCTTGTATCGCACGATTCGTTAGTAGGTCAGGACAACACAGTTTATTTCTGTGATGGACAATTTATCGGTTCATTCTTTGAAAAACCCCTAAAGATATTCAGTCCAATAGATATTACAACATATACTCCAGCACCAAAGGCACTTACATTACCAGTTGTTGACCGAGCTAATTGTCTTGCAGAACTTGGAGTTAATTTACTCATAGGAGGACAGCGAAACCTTATCTACCCCTGGGATAGAACATCTACATCGTTTACATATCCTATTTGGATTGCAGAAAGCGTTATCCAAAGAATGATTACTATTAACACGAATACATTTATCTTCGTGGGAAATAGAGGAAGAATTTATATAACAAATGGTTCACAGGCTAATCTTTACAAAAAAGTACCAGACCATATTTCAGGCACAGTAGAACCTTATTACACTTGGGGAGGTGTTGCTTCCACAAAGAACCAATTATATTTTGGTGTATTAGTAACCACAAATGCTGGTACTGCAATCAATCAATACGGAGGTATGTGGGCGATAGATATGGACACAAAAGCAATTCGTTTAGTGAACAAATTAAGCTATGGAACATACGCTGGATTTGCGTGTTCTATGATTCCTGTACTTCAGAATGTAAACACAGCAATTAACAACCCATCAGGAACTGGATTCTATACAGCGTGGTATGATGGCGTATCTGCATGTGGAATAGATAGAACAATAAGCACACCATACACAGGTTCACAGGCATCATTTGATTCAGACCTTATTCCTATTGGAACATACCAAAAGACACGTGACTTTGAACGTGTAGAATATCGTCTTACAAAGCCAATGGTATCAGGAGAGAGTATTACGATTAACTATCGTTTAGACTTCTCACAGTCTTGGACACCTATTCTTACTGATTCAACTGCTGGACACTTCTCACTTACTGGACCAGTGAACTTCAAGAACGCCCAATGGCTTCAACTTCAAGCAGTAATCAACTCAACTGCTACCAATCCAAGTTATACAAGATTAAAAGAAATAAGAATTGTAGGAATAAAATAATCTATGGATGAACAAAACCAACCCATAGCACTCACACAGGCGAATTTAGACCAATACGCACAGGATAACCAGTATCAGGTTTCGCCTATCCCTGCCCATACCCACAATGGTACGGATAGTTTGCGTATAAATGGAACAGATATTGCAGGTTATGGAACGAGTTTTGTAGATTCTATTATCGCAGGAACAGGAATCGGTGTAAGTGGTGCAACAGGAAATGTTACAGTAACAAATTCAGGTGTTACATCTATTGTCGCTGGAACAGGAATTACTATTAGTGGTGCTACAGGTGCTGTGACGATAAATTCTTCTGGTAGTGGATTGTTTGGTGATGGCTCTGATGGAACTGTGTCATTGACATCAACAACAGTAACTATGGCGAGGGATATGTATTACGACACACTTACAGTGGGTAATTCAGCAGATTTAATACCAAACGGATATAGAGTATTTGTTAAGAAAACACTCACAATAGCCAGTGGTGGAAGAATCTTTGCACGTGGAAATCCTGGAGGTAACGGAGGTACAGGAGGAAATGGAGTAGCAGGAACACCTCCGACAGCAGGTGCAGGCGGTTCGGCAGGAACAGCAGGTGCTATTTTAACAGGTGGAACTTTACCTGCTGGATATACAGTAGGAACTTCAGGCGGAGGAGGAACTGGTGGTTCAGCAGGTGCTAATGGCGGAACAGGAGGTAACGGAGCTAATGGTGTTTCAGTGGTTAAATCATTAGGTTCTGATGGTGTAGATGGGGCTTCTGGTGCAACGGCTGGTAATGGATATGAAGGAGTAACAACACGTGTAGGTGGACCTCCTGGAAGTATAGGAACAAAGGGAACTAAATCAGGAACGATTTATAACACACTTCATAATTTCGTTACTGCGTACAATATGTTTGATTGGCAACCAACAGGCGTTATTGCACCTTTTCAACTTGGTGCTTCTAATGGAGGTTCATCAGGCGGAGGGGGTGGAGGTGGACCAACAAACTGTGGAGGTGGCGGTGGGGGCGGAGGAGGAGGGTCTGGCTCATCAGGTGGCTGGATAGTAGTTTTTGCAAACGAAATAGTAAACAACGCTACTGATGGTTTCTTCGCAAAGGGAGGATTAGGTGGCAACGGAGGAACAGGTGGTAATGGTGATGGTGGAAATGCCAACACAGGTGCAGGGGGAGGTGGCGGAGGAGGGGGAGGTTCGGGTGGAGATGGTGGAATCATTGTGCGTGTATATAGCACTTTAACCGAAACAGGAACAACAAACGTATCAGGAGGTGGGGCAGGAAGTGCAGGAGGAGGTGGTTCACCAAGCTCAATAGGAGGACCAGGTGGAACAGGCTCAACAGGTAATGCTGGAAATGTGGGAACACTGTTTAATATCCCCATATAAAATTATTAAAAAACACATATAATTAAAAACAATGAAGTCATATAGTTCATATCAGACAGATATTCCACGAATTATTAACAATTCCTTACCAGATAACATTACCTGGGCTACAGAAATGATTAACGATTCTATTAGATATTTAGTCACAAAGTATTACTTCAATGAAAGAAGTTATACAACGACTACAGTATCTAGTCAGCAGTTTTACAATCTTCCACCACAGGTGAAGAAGATTATTAACGTTACAGTAAACATTGGAAATGTATTGTGGCAACCAAAAGAATGTCCAACAAGAGAGTTCTGGGATGCGTTAAACGTAATCCAGTTTGTGCAAGACTTCCCGTCTTACTTCTTTATTTACAATGGAAAAGTAGGTATCTACCCAACACCAGCAAGTACAGGAAATACAGTTACTTTTAATTACAAAACAAGACTCGTAGACCTTTCAATGGCAGATGTCACTTACTTTACTGCGACATCTTCACCATCGGTATCAGTAGTATCTGGAAATTCAACGATTGTTGCTTCTACAACAGCGTTTGTAAATTGGATGGATGAGAATTGGATTAGGATTCCTTATTCTTCCACGAATGCACAATCAGGAGATAATCAGTGGTATCAGATAGATTCCATTAACAGTTCAACACAACTAACACTCAAAAACCCTTATACAGGAAATTCTGTGACTGGAGGTCAGTGGACAGTAGGTGAAGTTCCTATATTACCAGAAGATTATCAGGACTTGCCTTTATACAGAATGGCAGTGATTTACTACACAACAAGATTCCCAGATGCGATTCGTGCGGCACAATATCAGGCTCTATGGGATATTGGTGAAGCAAAGTTAAATGAAGAATTTGGGTCAAAGACTTCGTCAGTCGTTTTGACCGATACAGATTCACCTATCGTGAATCCTAATTTGTTCCCACGAACAGTAACATAAATAATCTATGGCAAACCCAATTTACACACCAGCAAATTCAGCAAACGACCCATTAAATCAGTACAAGAATCCGACAATTGGTCTTGGAACAACTGCTACCTATCCAGGTTCTAATGTTTCTACAGCATCACCAGCACTTCCATCTTCAATGGCACAGACCAAGCCAAGCACCTATACTGGTTCTTCTATTGTTGATTATCTTGGAAGCACAGGTCAGGCGAATGATTATGCTTCAAGGGCAAAACTCGCACAGCAATCTGGAATTCAGAATTATGCAGGAACAGCGGAACAGAATACGCAACTTTTGAATACACTTCGTGGTTCTTCAGCACCTGCAACACAGACTACAAACACTCCAGCACCTTACAATCAGACACCTGCGACTGGAACGACATATACAGGAACAAGTCCAGTAGTAACACCACCTCCAGTTACACCACCACCAACAGGCACACCAACAGGTCAGACAGGATTATCGTATGATGCAGCACAACAGGGTTTGTATGGTCAGTTAATTGCAGACCTCGCTTCAAGATATAATCAGCCCACACAAGCATATACAGATGCTATGAAGCAGTATCAGGATATAAACGCTCAATTACAGGCAAGTAAAACAAATGAAGCAGGACAGTTAGCGGCAAATGCACAAAATCCTATTCCGTTAGAATTCCAACAGGGCAGAGGTCAGGTTCTTCAAAATCAGTTCTTGCAACAGCAAGCTGCACTCGCTGGACAATTACAGGGTGCAAGTAATGTATTAGGTCAGGCAAACACCCAGCAAGGATTACAGCAACAGGCACTTTCAACTGCCGCAGGACTCGCAGCACCACAACAGGTTGGATATAATGTTCAGTATACAAATCCTGTAACTGGTCAGCCTTACTCTGGTACGCAAGCTGGTGGAAGTTTGCAGACCGCTGTTTCTACAGTGGCTGATAAATTAAAATCAGGAACAATGACCTATAATGATGCGTTAGCTGCATTGATTGGATATGGACAGGGTGGTGTGAATGCTTTACAGGCATCACTTCCAACAGGGTTTAATATTGCACAGTCTAATGCGTTGGGTGGGTTACAAGGACAAATAGGTCCAGCATATTCATTTGCAAAGACCGCACTAGAAAATCTTAAAAATGTAGTTGGGCAACTTGGTATTGCACAGGGAACTAATATTCCAATAGTAAATGCAATCGGTAATTTATTTTCTACACAATCAGGAATTGGTGGAGATAAAACACGACAATACACACAAGCAGTTCAGGAAGCGAGAAATGCGTACGCTCAATTACTCGCATCTTCAAGAGGTGGAACACCTACGGAATATAGTTCACAGGCAAATGCCGCAATTCCAGACAATGCCACACCAAATGATATTAACGCAGCACTTAGTAGCATAGAATCTATCGGGCAGTCAAAGGTAAACATTTACGGAAATCCTGGTGCTTCAACAACTGGAATAACAGGAACAAACACAAATAGTTCTGCGAGTGGAATACAATACAATTCGGATGGAACTCTAAGGGCAGTAAGTTTCTAAATATGGATAATCAGCTAGACCCCACTGTAGTAAATCTAACCAAAGCAATACGCCAATCAGAAACTGGTGGGGATTTTAACGCAGTTGGAGATAAAAATGCTTCTCATACATCTTACGGGGCTTATCAGTTTGGAGAAGATACTTGGAATAATACTGCTCCTAAATATGGTATAAATGTCCCTATTCAAAAGGCCACTCCTGAACAGCAGAACGCAGTTGCTTACAATCAGATAAAGAAATGGAAAGATTCTGGTAAAGATGTCACTCAAATTGCTTCTATGTGGAACGCAGGTGAAGGAGAACCGAATGCTTATACTGGTAAATTCTCTAATGGGCAATCCTCCATTAAAAAGAATCCAGATGGAACTACAAAGTTTGATGTTCCCTCTTACGCAAAGAGTGTCGCTACTGCCTATCAGACCCTTAAACAAGGTGGTCAGGTTAGCGTTGATGCTTCTAATCCATCAAGCACAGCAGCACCACAACCAGAACAATCATTTTTAGAGAAAGCAGGAAGTTTTGTTGGTGATGTAACAAAGAAAATTACTGAACCAGTTGCTACTATGTTAGCTCGCCCATATCAATTAGCATCTTCACTTGTAAATCCATCACAGTCAGATGCACAGTTAGCAGATATTCCATTATTATCAAAAATATATGGTCCAATGCCAGCACCAAATACAAAAGAAGATTTAATTAAAGATATAGGTCGTTCAGCACAAACTATGGCATTAGGTATTCCAGGAAAAGGATTTTGGGGGCCAGTTGCTATGGGTACACTATCTGGTGGAGGTGCGGGTCTTGAAGAAACTGGAACTGCAAGTGGTGGAATTAAGGGTGCTATTGGTGGTGCAGCGATTGGTACTGTATTCGGTGGAATCAACAAGGCATTTGAAGCATTACCAACAAGAATTACGCAATCAGCATTTAAGGGAATGACAGCAGATGAAATTCAACAAACGTTGCAAACAAAAAACATAGGAACGAAAGCAAGTCTTTTGAATCAAACTCAAAAAGCAATATCCACTCAAGGTTCTGCAATAAGAAATATACTTGAAAATACTGATTCTACTGGTGCTGGTGATTTCGCAGTAAGAGCTACTGTTCAGCAATTTCCTGAATACGCCACTAAAACATCAAAACTAATTTCTAAAATTAAAACATTACTTCCAAGTGGTAGTAATGGATTTGAAGGAATAGATTGGAATCGTGGAACTGTTGCTGGATTGTTAGATAAAATAGTAACTGGCGAAGCGACACTTGCAGAAAAAAACATTGTTAGAAGTGCTATTGATTCAGCAACAAGTGGAGGATATGCAAAACTTGCACGTGGAATAAATCCAAGTGCTGGTTATGATTTGGCTATGACTTTCGCAGATGCGTTAAGAAGTGAAGTTCAACAGTCAGTTCCTGCAGTTCAACCATTATTTAGTGAACTTTCAAAAGAAATGGGAATCAGAACTGTTTTAGAAAAAGTTATCAAAAAAACACCATCTGGTCTTGTTAGTTGGGGTGATATTATTCCATTTATGACAGGAACAACATTGTCTGGTGGAAATCCACTTGTAGGTGCTGCCGCAACAGTAGGGCAAAGAGCAATTACAAATCCAGCAACTCAATTTGCTGCTGCAAAAACAATTCAAAGCGTTGGACAAATGGCAGAACCAATTATTTCAAAAGCTGGGTTACTTCCGATTTTATTAAAGAAAACCAATCAATAATTCCGTCAATCCACACTAAAATAGTGTAATAACAAAGGTTTACTATTATTACACCTAATATGCCCAATAGTATTGCACTCATTGATTAAATAATACCATAATATACAAAAATAGGCAAATCTGGTATAATAGCAATAATTGAAAAAAGGAGATACTAAACTATTCAAAGATAAAAGTCTATTAAGCGATATGTTGGCACTTCGTGTAGAAGGTTGGTCATTCACATCGCTTGCTTTTTTATATGGGTGCGATAGGACTTCTATTGAAACTCAATGTAAAAAATATGGTGCAGAGCCAATAGGAAGGGTTTATACAATAGAACGAATCGTAGTTTATGTATTAAGACCTAAAATTGAAACCAAATGGAAATTAGTAGATGGTGAGCGTATTAACAAGGGAAAAATGTATGAAGACTATCTAAATCAATATCCCCATAGAAAAAACAAGAAACAAGCGTAAAATATAAACAATGAATGCACCATTAGATAATAACAGAGTGCCTGCGTTGCTTGGAGTGTCAAAAGTTGATGGGTCAGTCCAGCCAGTATCTGCAAACCCAACGACCAATTCACTCAAGATGGCTGCTGGTGGTGGAACAGGATTTAACAGAATAACAGATTCAAGGGATGAAAATAGAAAGGTTGCATTTTTTGCAGTATCAGCAGTAGACGGGGTTACGCCCGTAGAAGTGTATGTAGATGGGTCAAACAATTTACTAATATCATATTCATAAAATGGCTAATATAAGTGCACCACGTGACGATAACAGAATCCCTACGCTAATGGGAACATCAAGTGCTGACGGGGAAACCCCCGTAGTTCTTTATGCAGACCCTACTACACACAGGTTATACGTAGACCTTACAGGCGGTGGAACGACCACAGTAGATGCTGGAACAACAACAACCCTATCTGCAGGGAGTTCAGCAACTGTAGTCAATTCAGGAACTACCACAAATGCTGTCTTTGACTTCGGAATTCCACGTGGAAATACAGGAGCAACTGGAGCAACAGGTCCAATAGGCCCAATAGGTATGACTTGGAAAGGGGCTTGGATTAACTTTCCAACAGTATATGCAAAGAACGATGGAGTAAGTTATTTAGGAAGTTCTTATATTTCAAAATCAGATGGAAACGATGGCAACGTACCAACAGATACTTTCTGGTGGGATTTAATAGCCCTCAAGGGAACAGATGGAGCAGGAGCCCCAAACTTCGTAGACGCTGAAACACCCACAGGAGCAATAAACGATGCGAATGCGATATTTACATTAGCACACACACCAAGCCCTGCCGTTTCCTTACAGTTATTTATAAATGGGCAGTTGTTAACTGCAGGAGGAGTTGATTACACCCTTTCAACTGCAACAATAACGGTGGGAGTCGCCCCGCCTACAGGGTCAGTAGTACGATGCTGGTATAGATACTAATCAAATGAAAAACTTTATAAAACAAATAACTAAATACGGAGCAATAATAGGAGTAGTGATGGCATTAACCACGATGACAATATCTGCTGCATCGGTATTCTTTCCTTATCAAGGAGGTACAGGAACAGGAATAGCACCATCAGCAGGTAAAATCCTTATAGGTAATTCATCGTCAACGTATACGCCAGCGTTCTTAACTGCGAGTACGGGGATAACTATTTCTACCTCAAGTGGAGCAATTACTATTACAAACACGGGCATAACGACTACCACAGGAAATTGGATAGGCACGGTTCAAGGCAAAACACTTGGCACGATTTCAACATTTAATTCAACGGATTATCTTCCTTCTTCAACAGCTCTTTCTTTCTCCCCTTGGAATCGTTCAGGAACAAGCGTAATCCTTGCGACTACGACTGATTTTGTCGGCATTGGGACGACGACGCCAGCCACTGCTCTTTCCGTAGTAGGAGATATTTCAGGTACTGGGCTTTTGAAACTCACTAATTCTGCACAACCAACTCCAGTAGCAGGTTCTATATTGATTCATTCTATAGTCAATAACGGAATACCTCGTTTAGAAAGTGATTCTGTTTATACAGTAAACGGATGCGATGTTATAAACCGAGATAACTGTGTAATCGTAAATAACGCTGATGCTACAATCACAATCGGACAAGCAGTATATGTAGATGGCTCGGTTGGTAGTTTGCCGACCGTTAAATTAGCACAAGCGAACGCGATAGGAACTGCTCCCGTTCTCGGACTTGTGGCTTCTTCTTCAATTACAGGTGGAACTGGCAACGGATACATAATGACTAAAGGTGTTCTTTCAAACGTAAACACTTCGTCATTCACGGCAGGAAATATCTTATATCTTTCACCGACTGTCGCAGGAGGACTTACTATCACCCGACCAACTTATCCTAACCTCGTTACGAGAATTGGTACGGTTCTTTTATCTAATGTTTCAACAGGTTCAATCATCGTAGAAGTCGCACCTGCGGTCTTAGGTAGAGAAACAGGCACGATAAACTCAACATTTAATATCGGAGGTTCAAATGCGGTTACTACAACAACCTTCCCACAATCTTTAGTAATGGGAACGAATATGAGTTCAACGACTTCTAATGGAGTGGTAACCTTAAATGCGACAGGTGGCGGCATATTTACTCTCGCTGGTATATCAACTTCTACGATAAATGTAATTGCTGGAACAAATGTTTCATTGGCTACAACAACATCGGGCTTAGTCTTCACAGGAAGAATTTTCCCTATCCAATGGTTGGGATATTACGCTTCATCAACGACAGCGTGGGATGACCCATTCTTTTTCTTTAATTCAACTTCAACTATTAGTAAGGTTATTTTAGGAGTAAAAGACGGAAGTGCTAACGTAAACATTCTTTATAATAGTTCACAAACTGCAGCGTCTTCAACAGCAAATAAACTTTGGACAAATGATATTGTTCTTACTGCAACTACAACTCCGATATGTTATGCAGTAGCAACTTCAACATCGTGTCCAAATTTAATTACTTCTTCAACAACACCTGGAATAAATGGAGCGCTTCGGTTCACCGCATCAGCGGCATCGTCTACCGCACTAACAGCTACGATTTTCTATAGTGAAAACTAAACTTAGATTATTATCATTTTTAATAGCATTACTCATTCCAAGTATAACCTTTGGTGCTACTGCAAACATTTTAGTTGTTGGTGGTGGTGCTGCAGGTGGTTATTCAAATGGTACTTGTAATGGAAGTAACATTGTGTCAGGGGGGGGAGGAGCTGGCGGTGTTATTGCAACATCAACAATTATAACAGCAGGCTCAACAACTGTTACAGTTGGACTTGGAGGAGTAGGAAGTGATGGAAATGGTTTGGGTAATTCTGGAGGTAATTCTGTATTTGGAACATTTACTGCTACAGGAGGTGGAGGAGGTGCTGGTCCAGAACGAAATGGTAATAATGGAGGTTCTGGAGGTGGGGGAGGAGGAGGAATCTATTGTGGTGGAGGAGGTGGTGGTTCGGGAACTGCAGGTCAAGGAAATGGAGGTGGTTCAGGAACTGGGTCAAGAAGTGGATATGCACAACCAGGAGGTGGTGGTGGAGGTGGTGCAACACAAGCTGGTGGCAATACTGGAACAGGTGCTGGAACACAAGGAGGAAAAGGTGGAGATGGATATACAAGCACGATAAGTGGCAGTTCAATCGTATATGGTGGTGGAGGAGGTGGAGGAAAGCGTGATACGAATACTGCTGGTTCAGGAGGTTCTGGAGGAGGAGCTGCTGGAAATGGAAGTAATGGAACAGATGGTTTAGGAGGTGGAGGTGGAGGAAACTATAATTCGGCAACTGTAGGTTCTGGTGGTAAGGGTGTTGTTATAATTTCATATACAACTGGTTCACTTGTAGGTACGGGAGGAACTATCACAACATCAGGTGGAAACACTATCCATACATTCACTTCAAGTGGAACATTCACAGCTACTTTAGGTGGTGGGGCTTGCCATTTACGAGGTATAGGAAGATGCCATTAACTATGGATAAATACTCAAACAGAGAAATAGATAGGGCGTTCTCGGAAATCAAGGAGATGCTCATAAGGATTGAAGCTCAAACAATCAAACACAATGGTAGATTAAGTGCGTTTGAATCTTGGAAATCTTACGCTACGGGTGCGATGTCAGTTGTTACCTTGATAGTCGTGCCATTACTTCTTTATCTAGTTTATATACACATAGGAAAATGAGAAACGACAAACTATTAACATTATGCGTATCTTGCGGAAAAGAACTTGAACCTGGAGATACTTATTTCTTCCGAGGTGAATCTTCTTGTTCATCTTGTGCGATAGAAATGGGAGATATGGCAGATATTAAAGAGGAGAATTTCCCCGATAGATGGCGTAAAAAAGAAGGATATATAAAATGAAGATTCTTTACCCGATAAAAAATGGCGTAATCACGCAAAAGTATGGTGCAAATGTAGACTTCTACAAGCAACGATTTGGTGTGAATGGTCATAACGGAATAGACATTGTGTCTTTTCACGGGGATTCACTTTTCTGTCCAGAGGATTCTGTAGTAGTTCGTGTCTATGGCTCAAAAGCAGGTTCAGTATCAGGAGGATTTGGATTGTATCTATTAGGCAACCCAGACGAAAATCAGGAATGTAATTTATGGGTATTGTGGCATACGATGTCCAATATCTGTGTGTCTTTTAATCAGGAAGTAAAACAGGGCGATGTAGTGGCTTACGAGGGTGCTTCGGGTCAGGTGTATGTAAATATGAATCCTGTACCAGATGCTGATAAAGGAAATCCCCCATATCCAGGAACACATCTTCACTGGGGTAATATGCGTGTAAAAACAAATCCATTTCCGAACATCACATCTGTATCGGATATAAATAGAATTTCATTTGAACATAATGGAATGTTTTTTGATATTCTAAATCAGGACAACGGATTTCGTGGATGTGTAGACCCATTGTTGTCAGATATAATTTATTTTGACGACTGGAAAAAACAAAAAATATCCCAAACAATAACGGAAGCGTTGGTGGTCGTTCAACAACTTCCACAGGAACAGCAAGTTAGTGTTTTACAAAAGATAATTGAATTTCTAAAAAATATAATTAAATGAAAACTATGACATCAAAAATAAAATTAGCTTGGAAGTGGTTAGTAGTATCGTCAGCAAACCCAGAGAAACTAGCTCTTACAGTTCGTGGATTTTTAGTTGGAATAATTCCCCTTGCGTTGTACCTTGCACCATTAGCAGGAATACAACTTGATTCAAGTAACCTTTCAGGAATCGTTGAACTCATAAAACAGCTCGTAGAGGTCGGTTTAGGTCTTATAGCGAGTATAATCACCCTTTATGGCTTAATTCGTAAGATAGTCCTATCTGTAAAAGGCTCGTAATCGCAAAAAAACCGCCCCCCACAAGGTTTTTGGATAAGGGCGGTACAAGTGTACATTTTTTGTTTTAATACCCCAATTTCGGGCATTTGATAACGAGTTATCATTAGTATTATACAACATATATCAACTACAAGCAAGTGAATATCCACAGGGGGTAAAAATCCAATATGGTAGAATAGAGATATGACATCCTACTATGGTGTTCCACTAAAAAAACATAAGCCGAAAAAAGAAGGTAAACCTGTGTTCAATTTCAAAAAAGAAAAACACACACACAACGAAATTGAATTCTATAACATTTACGGAATGTACCCTGTGACAGATGTTATGCTTGAACAGTTCTTAAAAGGAAAAGCCATAGAGAAAGGATTTTCTAAAAGATTAAAATATGAATAACACACGTCTTACAATCGTGATGGGAATGTTCGTGGTAATGTTCTTTATGGAATTGATTTGGGTGATGCCAGGAAACGTAGTCACGATAGAAAAATATGTAATCAAAAAAGTTATGGGAGTTACTACTGCGTACGGAATGGAGGACAGCTGCCACTATGAGGGTTGTCCAAATGCATCAGGTAAGATTCCAACCGAGGGAACGATAGCGTGTCCAAGAGATATAAAACTCGGAACACGAGTAAGGATAACTGGAAAAGAATACGTGTGCGAAGACCGCTATGCAAAATATCTTGATGGCGTAAGAAAACTTCCAACGTTTGATATTTTTATGCTAAAGGGTGCTGCTGAATTCGGAAAGCACATTGTTGAAGTTGAGGTAATAACAGAAAAATAATAATATAAATATATGGGATATACCTGTAAAGGATGTGGTCACCAAACAAAGTGTCTTCGGGGTAGACTTGAGGGAAGAAAGTGGGCGTGGATATGCGATAAGTGTTTTTTCAAGGCAATCAAGGAATCACAGGACAAAGATAAGGAAGCTCGTAAGAAGAAATAAGTTATCAACAGATTATAAAAATACGAATGTGGTATAATAAAGAAGTAATTGAATGAGCAGTGGAGTAAATAATTATATATATTTAATAAGCCACGAGCTACAAACATTACAGGGTTGTCCTATGGCCAGTTCACTTGCCCCCTACGGATTCACGTAGCAAATGACAACCCGATTCAGTAAAATGTTAATATGAAATCAAATCGCAAAACAATTTCAATTTGTGTTCTGGGAAGGACATCCAATCAAGAGGGTTTTTGCGAACCTGATTTCAGTTGGATGTCCTTTTTAGTTTATAAATTAACAATAAAATAAATGGCAGGAAATTATAGACATGGATATTATGGGACAAGAACTTATAAGAGTTGGTCTGAAATGTTAAGTCGTTGCAAAAATAGCAATAAAAACTACCTAAAGGGAAAAGGAAATGCGGTATGTAAAGAATGGAAATGTTTTAAGAGTTTTTTAAGCGATATGGGAGATAGACCAACGGGGAAATCACTAGATAGAATAGATAATTATAAGGGGTATTCAAAAGAAAATTGTAGATGGGCAACACAAAAGCAACAATGTAGAAATAAAACAAACAATCTTCTTATTAAGGGAAAAACCCTAACAGAGTGGAGTGAAATTATTGGAATAAGTCGCAGTACATTAGCTCAAAGATATTATTGTTATAAATGGTCGGAAGAAGAGGTTATATCAACTAAATTAAACTAAAAAAACTTGGCACAAAAAAGAATGTTTGATAGGTCAGTAATTGAAACGGACCAATTCCTAAATATATCAATGTCAGCAAAAGCATTGTATTTCCTATTGGGAATGGAAGCAGATGACGAGGGTTTTATATCACCAAATAGGGTTTTACGTTTGTATGGTGGAGAATATGGAGATATTAAGAATCTTATAGATGTTGGATTGGTTATTCCGTTCAAAAGTGGGGTAGTAGTAATAACAAACTGGAATGATAACAACTATCTTGATAAGAACAGAATAAAACCCACAAAGTATCAAGAAGAAAAGAAAATGCTTGGATTGACTGAAAATAGATTGTATGTGTTAAACAGTGGTTTAACGGATGTTCAACCAGTGGAGAGGAGAGTAGTGGAGAGTAGAGGAGAGGAGAGTAGTGGAGAACAGAGTAATAGAAGGTCCTTGTATGGTTTTTCTTCTTTCTGGGAATCCTATCCTAGAAAAGAGGGGAAAAAGAACGCAGAAAGAGCTTGGTCAAAGATTGAGCCAGAACTCCACGATGGAATAATTTCCGCACTCAAAAGGCATTGTGAATCCGAACAATGGATAAAGGATAGTGGAAAGTTCATTCCTCACCCAGCCACTTGGTTGAATCAAGAACGCTGGAACGATGAGATTAAAAAGTCTAACAACAACGAACCAATAAGAATCTAAAATATGGCACAAATAAAAATTAGTGGCTTAAAAGAAAACCTAGTTGTATCAAACGAAAAAGCTCAAGCGGTGAATGAAGCGTGGTTAAATGAGTCTATTCCCAACTCAAAGAAAATTATCATTGATAACATCACAACAATAAAGGGCGACATACGAGGGATTTTTCTCACTAAAGAAGAAAAGGAAATTAAGCAATTTGATTATGAAAGAGGTGGTATTGATAAAACTTTCCTTTCAAAAGAACAACGTGCCAATATGACTGATTATTTTAGAAAGCAAGAATGGTATACAGAACGAAAGGTCTTGTTGAGTGATATTCACTCGTGGTGTCAACTAAACAACATAAAAATTAAGTAAGTTCCCAATGCGTATGTAAGGGCTGGGAAAAAGAAATATGAAATAATTTAGAGATAACATTAACAAGTAATAAATAAAGAGATGAAAATACTAAGTTTGTTTGACGGAATATCGTGTGCCAGAGTAGCTCTTGATAGGGTGGGTATTCCTGTTGAAGCCTACTATGCCAGCGAGATAGATGAGTATGCGATGCAAGTGTCTGCAAAGAATTACCCTGATATTATTCAAGTTGGAGATATAAAAGATTTGAATGGTAGTAAGTTCCACGGCATTTCTTTACCGAGAATTGACCTCCTTATCGGTGGCTCACCTTGCCAAGACCTCTCTATCGCCAAGAAAGACCGCAAAGGACTTGATGGCGACCGCTCGGGATTATTCTGGGAGTATGTGCGTATTCTCAAAGAAGTGAAGCCGAAGTTCTTCATCTTGGAGAACGTGAACAGTATGCCAAAGGAAGCCAAGCAACTCATCACAGAAACTTTGGGGTTAGAACCTATAATGATTAACGCAGGTTTAGTGAGTGGGCAACAAAGGAAACGATTATTTTGGACAAATATTCTGAATGTTACACAATCAGAGGATTGGGAGATTTTCTTGAAAGATGTTGTAGAGGAGAATGTTGATGAAAAGTATTTTTTAAGCAAGGAAGCCTGCGAAAGGGCAATAGAAAATAGAAAATCAAAAACATTTCACACAGGTAAAAGAAGGGGTCCTATGGTTCTTGATAGGTTAGAAAATGGGAAAGCCTTAACACTAACTACTAATTGCGGGTCGGGCGAGAATAGAGCAAATAACATTATTCGTTCTAATCAAAACATAAAAAGTGGTTTCCGAAATTTAATCCCCATAGAATGTGAACGCCTCCAAGGACTACCAGACAACTACACCGAAGGCGTAAGCAACTCCCAACGATACAAAATGCTCGGCAACGCTTTCAATGTAGATGTAGTAGCCCACATTTTAAGTTTTATTACTCCCCAGATAACATTAACAAGTAATAAATAAACGAATAAAGTTATCCACAGGTAGCATTTGACAACCCAACGGCTTGGGTATATACTCTATATATGAACATAAAACCAATAACAAAAGTTAGGAACCAAATAGAGGTATTGAAAGGTGAAATTGAGCGAAAACATTTAATGATAAAAAATGGTGGTAATGACTGGGGTGGAGTAGAAAAGCACCAAGAGCTTTTAGGATATATGGAAATGCACCTAAAAGGATTATTAGTAAAAGAAAAAGAATTAGCACTATGAATGATAAAGAAATAAAAGCATTGCTAGTAGTTTTAGATTTTGTGGAAAGGTGGAATAAAGGTGATGAGGAAAAAAATGTCGCAGAGTCGGCAAATATATTACTAGGGTTATTAAATGGATATAATGAAAAATAAACTAGCAGTAAAGTTCGGCTCCAAGGGTGGAAAATCAAAATCACCACGAAAGATAAAAGCATCTCGTCTTAATGGGAAAAAAGGTGGAAGACCTAAAAAGAAGATTACCCCCCCAGAGATAACATAACTAATAATAAATAAACGATATATGACCCTAGCCCCCCAGATAACATTTATGAACACAAAATGCTCAACCTGTGGTGTAGAACTTCAAAGACAACTAAAGCAAGATGTGAAGTTCAAGTGCTTTGAGTGTAAGCGTAAAGAAATGAAAACCTATTATCACAGGAAGAAGCATTTGACTAATAAAACCGAGTATGATACACTTTAGATATGTTCAAGAAAGGTGATAAGGCAATTTTCAGTAAAGGCGGTAATGAAACAGTCAAAAGGTATGGTAAATCCTATATGAAAATGATAGGTAAGAAAGGAGGAAGGCCTAAAAAATTGTCCACAGGTAAGGACTTGCAAGATAAAACCGAGTAGTGTATAGTGATAACAGGAACTTGATAACAGAATATAAGGTGGACATTCAGGGGAAGGGATTTGCTGTCCAGCTTGCCTTTCCCTGAATCAAAATAAATTAAAACTATGAACAAGAAATTATATACATACGAAGTGAGAGTATTAGAAAAATACTATGTAGAAGTTGAAGCAGTAGACGGAAAACAAGCAGACGATAAGATATACGAAATGTCTTATGATGAAATGAAAGATGAAGCAGTAGCCAAACAAAGCAATTACGATGTAAGCATAGATTTAGTAAAGGCCGAGCCAATAGAAGAAGATAAAGAAAATGACTAACGAATATAACACAACAAACGATAAGAAATTAGGTCTGGTAAATAAACTATCCTGTGCTGAAACAGATACACAACTCGCAGGAAGATTAGTAGCAGAAATAATGGAAGAAAAAAACCTTAAATTAAGGGAAGACGAAAAAGAAACAATCAACAAACTAATTAACAGACTGCAAACGGATTTGAATGCAATATCCTACGCAGTAAATCAAGAACTATAATTATGAACAAGATAAACGAATCACCCTGTAACTACAAAGACAGTAATCACACATACACTTCCAAATCTAATGGAAAGTTATGGCCTGGAGTAACAAGCATTATAGGAAACCTTGATAAGCCATTCCTAAAGGCATGGGCTACAAAGGAAAACTATTTGTATATGGTTGCGAATCACGAAGCAGTCAGAGAAGCATTGTTATCAGAGAATCTTGATGCTTATGAATCAATCTGCCTTGAAGCCAAGAATGCTTACCTTAAAAAGGCAAAGTCAGCGGCAACATCAGGAACAACAGCACACGATTGGATAGACCAATACATCGGTGCAAAAATAGAAGGAATAGCACAGTTCAATGAGCCGATTGAAGATGAGAAAGCAGGTGAAGCAGTTAGTCAGTTCCTTGAATGGGAAAAGGCAAACAACGTGGAATGGATTGCTGGTGACACAGTTATCGGGTCGGCAATTCACGAGTTCGGTGGAAAGTTAGATGCTATTGCAATCATAGACGGAAAGCGAACCCTAATTGACTTCAAAACAAGCAATCAGATAAGCAAGGACTATTTTCTTCAAACTGCGGCATACCATTTAGCACTTGAGGAAATGGGGTACAAATGTGAGCAAAGACTTATCCTACGAATTCCAAAAGACGGAAAAGAATTTGAAACACTTATAGTTTCAACACCACTTGATTTAGACATAGAAACATTCCTTGCTCTACGACAAGTTCAGCGTTGGGTGTCTTATGTGGGAAACGAGGGTAATGGAGTAACAGAAAAAGGAAAAGTATTAACAAGTAACTAAATAAACGATATGAAAATACTTAATTTATATGCAGGGATAGGCGGAAATCGTAAACTTTGGAATAAGTTATTTTCTGTGAGTAATCAAATACAAGTTACGGCGATAGAGAATGACCCACTGCTTGCCGAAATCTATAAAAACTTCTTTCCGAACGACACCGTGATAGTTGGTGATGCCCACGAATATCTACGACAGCACTACCAAGAGTTTGACTTTATTTGGAGTAGCCCTCCGTGTCAGACACATTCAAGTTTCCGACACAACATCTGCGTAAGATATAGAGGCACAGAGCCAAAATTCCCCGATATGACTTTATATGAAGAAATCTTATTTTTGAAACACCACTTTAAAGGAAAATGGATTGTGGAAAATGTAAAACCATATTACGAGCCGTTAATTAAACCACAGATACTTGAAAGGCATTGCTTCTGGTCTAATTTTGAAATAACAGATAAGAAATTCGTCAAAGATAATATCCGTAAAGCACAAATTCCGCAGTTGCAAAAGAAATACGGCTTTGACTTAAAAGATTATAAATTAAAAAACAAACGGCAAGTATTACGAAACTGTGTAGAACCAGAAATCGGATTGCACATCTTGAAAGAAGCTCTAGCCCCCCAGAGATAACATTAACAAGTAATAAATAAACGATATATGAAAATAGATATAAATATAACCCACAACTTAACAACTCACTGCAAAGAACTCTGTATTTATTGCGTAACTCGTGATTCTAATGAGAAGTTAAATAAAATACTTAAAATGGGAAATGAAAAGAAACCATTTTTTAGTGAAAAGAAAGCACGAAAATGTGTTGATATTATAGAGAAAAATCCAATGGAATCTAGTGAAGATAAGTGGAAAAAAATCAAGGAAATAGTAGATGATACTGCTCACGAAGTAGAAGTAAGTGATATACAATATAAGGGTAATTATGTTACGAAACAAATTCACTGCCAAACCTGTAAGGGATTGATGGGAAAATCCGAAAGCTCGGTTTACTGCCAAAAATGTTATTTGAGAGATATAGAGGGAAATTTCCACGATGGAAAAGGAAACTACGGAGAATGTTATCCCGATGTTAGTTGTAGATATGGCGTTTAACCCCCCAGAGATAGACATTAACAAGTAATAAATAAACGATATGAAAATAAACGAATACAAATGTGCTTCTTGCCAAAATATCTACGAGAAAGGGCGGAGTGATGAAGAAGCCGAAAAAGAAATGAAAGAAATCTGGGGTGAAATTCCGCAAGAACAACGAGTCGTAATATGTGATGACTGTTTTAATAGAATAAGTCCCGCAGAAATAAAAGAGAAGGGAAAAGAATATCAATCTTTAACCTCCAGAGATAACATTAACAATTAATAAATAAAGGATATGAAAGAAGAAGTCATACAAGGAGATTGTTTAGAAGTAATGAAAGATATAGCTGATAAGAGTATTGATATGATTCTTTGTGATTTACCTTATGCTGAAACTGGAAATAAGTGGGATTTTCCTGTAAATCCAGAAAGACTTTGGGAACAATATAGAAGAATTATAAAAGAAGATGGAGTTATTGTATTGACTGGAACATTTAAGTTTGGAACTCAATTATATTTACAAGCACCAGACCTTTATAAATATGATTGGATATGGGAAAAAGATAATGGAACTAATGCACCTAATGTTGGATTACAACCATTTAGAACACACGAACAGATATTTGTATTTGGTAAGGGTAGAGTAACTAATGGAACAAGAATATCTATGAAATACAATCCACAAAAGACAGAGGGTAAACCCTACTCGCAGATGTCTGGGAAAATGAGTGAAAATTGGAAAGGTGGTCTAAAAAATATAGTTACCGATAATCCAACAGGGTTAAGACACCCTAAAACAATACAGAAATTTAATAGAGATAAAAGTGGTTTACACCCCACCCAAAAACCAGTAGCTCTCTTTGAGTATCTTATCAAAACCTACACCAACGAAGGCGACTTGGTATTAGATAACTGTGCGGGAAGTGGTACTACAGGTGTCGCCTGCAAGAACCTAAACAGAAACTTTATACTTATTGAAAAAGAACAGGAATACATAGACATTATCAATAAAAGACTAGCCCCAGAGATAACATTAACAAGTAATAATTAACTAATATGAACATAGACACAAACTTCGTTGTGGAAATATACACACGATATACAAAACACTTACTTGATGTAGTGGATTCTATTAAAAGAAATGTAAAGCAATACGAAAGACAGGAAGAAGAACTGATACGCTTGGTAGAATACAAACCACAAACTTATCAGAAAGCATTAGATGAGGTAAGAGAAAAAATACGACAAGCAGACATCAAGTTATCACATTTGATTCCGAGGTTAGAAAAAATGAGCGAACAAATAGAAATAATAAACAAAAACAATGAACAAGATTAAATACTTAAAGTTTGAAGACGTTAATCGTGATGGAAAGCCATACCTTGATAAGAACCAAAGACCTTTCTATCGGGTATCAATGAAAGTTGAAAACAACGACAACTACTTATCAGGATTCGCATATTCAACAGATGCTATGCGTAAATGGAAAGTAGGCGATGAGGTAGATATTGAAATAACTCCAAAAGATATAAACGGAAAGACTTATTACAATTTCAAACCACCAAGAACAGCAGGTGCATTTAACTTCGGACCACGAATGGTATTACTTGAAGACAGAGTAAAGAAGATTGAGGAATGGATTACTGCACAGGAAATGGACAAGGATGAAATCAAGGCCGAAGACATCTTCCCATCAGATATGCCCTTTTAATGTCTATAAAAGTACCTATCAAGAGAAAGTGGAATGGTATGATGCCAGTAAATGAAAGGTTCGCAATCAAGGCATATCAATCCAAGCAAGATTTAGTAATTATGGACACTGACACAGGCGATAAGATGTCGGTTTCAGGAGATGACATACTTGCCCCGAAAATGAAATCAAAACCATTTCAGGACAAGTATGGGCGTGAGCCTTACGTGTTGTATTACTATGCGTTCAAAAAAGCCGAGAAAGACGACAACCCAAAATTACTCTAATGGAATCCCAAACAGACGTAATCCTTAATTGGATTAAAGATAAAGTTGAACAGAAGAAAGCAGACTTTGATGTAGAGTTCTGGATGAGCGTGGCTATGAAATTAACAATTTTACTCCCTGACGAAATCGGAAAGCTCTATGATTATCAAAAAACAGTTGCCGAGATGCGATTAGATATTCTTGGAAAGCAAGAAAAAAGAAACGTGTCAGAGGTGAAAATGATTATTGAAGCATCTGACGTGTACCGAGATATGAAAAAACAGGAAGCAAAGCTCAAGGTTATTGAAGAAATTGTACGTATAGCAAAAATCCAAGCACGTTTGAATTCAGGTTCTATTTAATGAAAAAACCAACACCAGCACAGCGAGCAGAGAAGATGAGAAAACGTTGTGTTGGCGTAGCAAAGGAAAAAGCAAAGGCATTGGTCGGATATAAGTGTGAGCATTGTGGGCGTAGCAAGAAACAAGGGTGGCAGATGCACGGAAGCCACATTCACCCCGAAGGAGTTTATAAAAGTATGTCAGCAGATGTAGATAACATAATTTGTCTTTGTGCGGCTTGTCATACTGGGGGATTTTGGAAGAATGCAACAAAACCATCGTGGCACGAAGACCCGATATACTTTGCTGATTGGTTCAGAAACAAATATCCCGAACGATATTTACTACTTGAAGAAAGAAAAAAGAAAACAATTCAGTTAAGTGAACAACATTGGGAACAGAAATATAAAGAACTAAAAAATGATAACTTGTGAAAAATGCGGTGCGACATTTACCAGAGAACAGCAACCTTATTGCACAAATCCATTGTGTTTGAAGTTCACCATAAAGGAAGTAGAATATCCCACAACAGGTGGGACTTTAACGCATATAGTTGGGTTCAAATATCCTTTTAACGGATACCCAGACCACATAACACTTGGACTAACTGCCACAGTAAAACGTGCTGTCATATCAACAGCGAAACTATTTATAAACTCATTCAGGCATTCACCTATTAAGAATGCTGTGAACTGGCTTGGAGAAATCTACGAAGCCGAATACAAGAACTATCAGATTGAAGAAAGGAAACTATCTAAAAGTTCAAGGGAAGTGTTGCGTGTAGGTTTATTAACTGCCCGAAAGATAAGTGACGAGCAATATCGTATGCGAGCCGAACAGGTTGCGTGGTGTATTACTATGTTCTGGGAAATGGATAGTGCGTATCGTTATCGTGGACAAGATATTATTCCACAGATAAACAAATACAAACTTAATATAAACACCAGAAAGGAAGTAATGCGACTCATAGAAATCGGAATGAAACGTGAACAAAGTGGTCTTGAATCAAAATGGAAAGTATTAAAGTTCCTACTGAATACAATGTTTATGATTCCAAGCGTAAGAAAGAAGATAAGGGGTATTCTTATGGAGATAAATCTTGATGAACTCAAACCAGACTCGTCAGACCTATACTTTATGTCCAGATACTTTGACTATAACTTTCAAGGACTACCATACGAAGTCAGAGAAGCGTGGAAGAAGCAAGAAGACGAGGATTATGTAGAGCCAGAAATCAAGGCAGGTGAGTATGCGAATGTAGACATACGACCAAATGAATTCTTTTACAAACTAAACAAGGAAGAAGCAGAAATGATGGCAAATAAAGTTAAAGGCCGACTGCTTGAAGCATATAAAATAAAAAATGACTAAATTTGAAACAGTATTGCAGATTACAAAGATTGTATTAGGTCTAATTGGTCTATATCTACTATACAAATTGGTGGGTCACGTTTGTATAATTCCACAAAATATGGTACTATAGAACTAATGGAAACACTTATTTTTGCGAGTGGCGTTATCATTGGACTTATGATGCGTGAGATAAAATCTTCAATAGAAGAAGAAATAGAAGTATTCAAAACACAGGACAAGGGCAAGACACAATTCCTTGAACCAGTAGATACTCAAGAAAGTTTTAAGCAATCAACTGACATAGACGAGTTTCTTAAAAAATTACAATAATGAACGAAATACATTTCCGTAAAGAAGCAGTAGAAAAAATGCTGTCTGGATTGGATAAGGCAGCAAACGCTGTGGGCGGAACGCTCGGCCCTAAAGGACTGAACGTTTACATAGACGACCCATACATTCCAAAAATAACAAATGATGGTGCTACTATTTCAAGGCATATCACATTCAAGGACAAACTTGAAAACGCTGGGGCTTATTTGATTAAGAACACAAGCAACCAAACGAATGATGATGCAGGCGATGGCACTACCACTACTTCAGTGCTAACGCAGGCAATAGTTCACGAATGCGTTAAAAGACCTGAAAACGCTATGATGATTAAGGAATCATTAAAGATAGCAGGCGATTCAGTTCTAAAAACATTAGCAAGTCGTGCAATCAAGATTGGAAAGAAAGACATTGAAAAGGTGGCTTTAATATCAGCCGAGAATCCTGAACTTGCGAAACTCATAACAGAAATCATTGAAAGACTTGGCGAGAAAGCAGTAATTAACGTAGAGGACAGCAAGACATTCGCCACAGAATACGAGATTGTAGATGGATATGAAGCCCCAGTAGGCTTTATGAGTCCTCATTTTATAAACGATAAGAAGACAGGCAAGGCAGTATTCACAGAAGTTCCAGTGCTTGTAGTAGACAAGAAGATTGCAAACATTCAGGACATCGCAACAATCTTTGACCAATTCAAGAAAGAACAAATCAACCAATGCGTAATAGTCTGTGACGACATAGACGATTCTATTCTTGGTTTATTGGTAATGAATAAGAATATGGGAACATTTAATTCCCTTGTGATTCGTGCAACACCAGTAACCCTTAAAGACATTGAGGGTGCGACAGGAGCAACAGCAATTAGCAGTTCAACGGGTGTGACATTCCAGAATGTAAAACTTGAACACCTCGGAAAAGCCCGAAAGGTTGTGTGTGATGCTGGAAAGACTCTATTCCTCGGAGATGGCATCGCTTCAAAGTTATATGCAGAAGAACTTGAAAGAGCATTGGATAACGAGCCGAATATGTATATCCAAAACAAAATCAAGGAGCGTGTAGCAAGACTTCGTGGTGGTATCGCAGTATTACGCATAGGTGCACCCACAGACCTTGAGCGTGAGTATCTTAAATACAAGGCGGAAGATGCAGTTAAGGCAACCCAAGCGGCACTTGAAGAAGGTATTGTAGAGGGTGGTGGAATGGCATTGTGGCGTATAGCAAGTGAACTAACACCTAAAACTGTTGGCGAGGAAATCCTTAAAAAGGCACTTACATCACCACTTAAAAAGATTATTGAAAACGCAGGTAAAGACTACGCAGAAGTAATTAAGAATATGCCCGATGGAGATGGATATGATGCTAAAAATGATAAGTATGTAGATATGATTGAAGCAGGTATTATTGACCCAGCAAAAGTAGAACGATGTGTTGTAGAAAACAGCGTGTCGGCATCTTCTACATTCATAACAACATTCGCAGTAATTTCTTTAATAGATGACCCAAAATAATTACGTAGAGATAACAGTTCCCAAAAAGATAGAGGTATTTGAAGACAAAAAGACAAGGGCAAAGACCATAGCATTTCCATTTAGATTCCTTGATGGCGAGAAAGGATTTGTAACCATAACAAAGGCAATCACCGATAAGTGGAAACCTAATGACGAAATACAAACCATAACAATAACATTCAATGATTATCCCAATTAAAGACATCGTGTATCTAAAGATTGATGAGGTTAAGGCAGGTGCATTGGACACAAGTAGCCGAGCAAGTGCTGTGGAGGTAGCAGAAGTATTGGCAGTAGGAGAAGGCGTAATAACCCCAAGAGTAGGAGATAAAATATTTGTGAAGTCCTGGGGAATTGACATAGTAAACTACGAGGACAAGAAGTATCACTTCGTAAACCAAAACACAGGTGCAATACTCGCCACAATAAATGATTAAAGAATGTGACAATGTATCTAAATGCCACAACCCCATAATACTGGCAGATGGTGATTCAGCATTAGTAGTTATGTGCAAGGAATGTAAGCACCAATACGTTATAAGAAAAGACATTTACAGAGGAAACCCAGAAATAAGACAGTATGTAAAGATATTCAGACGTGATGCCTTGCAGGGATGGGATAATCTTTTTTATAAATACTACCCACAATACTTACGAATATGAACAGCTGGGAGGATTACACACAACAAAAAGCTGTAAAAGTGGTATAATACAGAGAGAGAACAATGAACGACCAAAACCTAAAACCATTTAAGAAAGGAGAATCTGGAAATCCTAATGGGAGACCTAAAGGGGCTCGTTCACTTAGTAACTTATTACGAGAAGCACTCCAGAAAATAGGCGAGGGCAACCAAGAACCTTATGATATATTGCTTATTAAGCGTGTAATGAAAATGGCTATTGCTGATGGAAACGAGCAAATGGTTAAACTTGTATGGAGTTATATGGATGGAATGCCTGTGCAGAAAACAGAAACAGACATAACTACTAAGGGAGAATCAGTTATATCATTGTCTGCTGAAGTGATTGCACTTGCTGAAGAACAACTTAAAAAGAAGAAACTATCCGATGACGGAGAGTGAGAAACTTGCAGCAACCCAGAGCATTCACCTATTCCTTGAATCTTATGGTATTACAAACGACCAGGGAGAGAAGTTAGATTTCAAAGACCACGCATACCTATGGGATATCTACAAAGATTTCTCGCCCAAGCAAGCGATACTTAAAGCAGCTCAAATAGGATTTTGCTTGTCGCCAGATACGAAAATACTTACCACTGATTATAAGTGGGTTGCCATTGATGACATAAAGATTGGCGATTCTTTGATTAGTGTTGATGAACTTCATAATGGAAAAAAACAAGGAAGAAAGAAAAGAATAGCAATAATAGAAAGAAAGAATGAAGTATATGAAGAAGCTATCAAATTAACACTTCAAGATGGCACAGTATTGATTGCTACACTAAATCATAGATTTTTAAGTAAAAAGCGTGGTGCTGTAGATACAACGTGGCGTGAAGTAAAGAATTTCAAAATAAACGATACGATACGATATTTTTGTGATGTATGGGAAGATGGGGATTTTGAAGATGGATGGATGGGTGGATTGTTAGATGGTGAAGGAAGTTTAAGAAGGAAAGGTGGTTCAGAACTTACAATAGTCCAAACGGAAGGTTATGTATTAGATAGGGCAAAAAAGTATTTCAGCGACAGAGGATATTCTCATAGGGCATTATTAAGAACCACAAAACGTGGACTTGGTAAAAAACCAATATGGGAAATTACCACAAGTAATACTGCTGAAATATACAAAATAATAGGGCAAACAAAACCATCACGATTTATAAATAGAACGGATTGGTGGGAGGGTGCGTGCATTGGAAGAGATAAAAATAAGGAAGCGTGGGGAAAGGTAGTGAGTATTGAATCACTTGGTAAAACAAGAATGATTGATATTCAAACATCCACAAAAACATTTATTGCGAATGGATATGTTTCACATAATTCAACAGCAGCTAACATTAAGGCACTATGGTTAGCCAAGAACAAGAAGTTGGATATTATCTATTCACTTCCATCAGCGAGTGATATTAAAGACTTCGTAGGAGGTAAAACCAATAGACTCATAGCAAACAATCCTGTATTTCAAGAATGGACAGCAGACAAGGATTCTATTGAACAGAAGCGTGTAGGCTCAAACGTTATCTACTTCAGAGGAACGTGGACTGAAAGAGCAGCTATCGCTATCCCTGCAGATTTATACATAAGCGATGAAACAGACAGGAGTAAGCAGGAAATCGTATCTCAATACGCAACACGTTTACAGCATTCAAGCTATGCGTGGGAATGGTACTTTAGCAACCCAAGCGTTCCAGGTAACGGAGTAGACAAGTATTGGCAGATAAGCGACCAGAAGCATTGGTTCGTAAGATGTGATTGCGGAAAGGGTGAACATAATGGCAGACAGTTCCTTACAATGGAAAACATAAAGTATTCCAAGATAGGAATGCCTTACTTTGGATGTAACTATTGTGGAAAGGAACTCAATCGTAGAGCTGGTGAGTGGATAAGGAAGTATCAGGATAAGCCCTATTCAGGGTATTGGATAAGTTTGATGATGAACCCTCGTATAACAGCAGAGTATGTTCTTACAAAGAAAAAGGAATTCAGCGAGGAACAGTTCGCTAACTTCGTACTTGGTCAGCCTTATGTAGGTAAGGGCAACGTAATCACTAAAAACATATTCTTCCAGAACCTTGTGAGTCAGATAAACCCCCAAGATTCACGCCCAATCATAGGTGTAGATACTGGAAAGGGTATTAACTACGTAGTAGGAAACAAATATGGATTGTTCTTTTACGATAAGTGTGAGGACTATGGACCATTAGAGAACCTATTAAGACGTTGGCCGAACTCAATAATGGTTATAGACCAGGGAGGAGACATCATTGGTCCACGCAAGTTAAGGGAAAAATATCCTAATAGAGTATTCCTATGTTTCTTCAGACAGGATAGGAAGAACGATGAGCTGGTATCATGGAATGACGATGACGGAAGCGTAATGGCTGACAGGAACAAGATGATTCAGTTAGTAGTAGACGAGCTAACAGAAAAGCGTATTCCTATCTACGGAACTGAAGCAGAATGGTGGGATGTGTGGACAGAGTTCGCTGGTATGTATAGAACCGAGGAGGAGAATGCACTTGGAATACCAATGTATTACTGGAACAAACCAGCATCAGGAAGATGTGATTATCCTTTCGCATTAGTTTATTGGCGTATCGGTTTTGATAGGTTTAGTGACTCATCTTCTACTTTCCACGACCCCACTGATTTGAAAATTGGTTCACAGGGTCTTGATGTTCGTGCAGATGGAAGTATGGTGTTGCCAAAGCGGATATGGTAAAATACAGGTATTATGATACAACAAAAAGCATATGCAGTTCCCATTGTCGGATATAGTGAATTATATTCAGTAGACAATAACGGGAACATATTTAGTTTTGAATATAAAAAATTCCTAAAAACAAATATCAAGGAATATGTTCACGTAACACTATATAAAAACGGACAACCAAAAACACATTTACTTCATAGGATTATAGCAGAAGCATTTTTATTAAATCCCGACAACTTGCCAGAAGTTAATCATAAGAACGGAAATAAACTTGATAATAGTATTGAGAACTTGGAATGGATAACAAAAAGTGGCAATGCACAGCACGCTATGAGTTTGGGTCTATTGAAATCAAGGTCTGGTGAATCCAATGGAAATGCCAAAATAAGTGAAAAAGACGTAAAATACATACGTTCTATGGCAAAAGTTAA
>SESB01000296.1_pt1 | contig 36691 bp, 30 predicted proteins | sample 3171441 | NCBI WGS metagenome assembly SESB01 (sample SAMN06051867, study PRJNA518727) | freshwater metagenome | biome: subpolar coniferous forest; feature: holomictic lake; material: water; isolation source: holomictic Lake 227, 6 m depth | place: Canada: near Kenora, Ontario | collected... | reverse complement strand
TGATCTGCGCTGCTTACGGCTTCATTTCCGAACCGCTCGCCACGTCGATGATCACAAACTGCTCGTGATGCAGCGCGGGATCGGCGCGGAAGGAGAGGCGGCAGGCGTAGCGGCGCTCAATCTCCACCAGCAACTCCTCGTCGTCGCTGCGCAACCGCGCAAGCAGATGGGGGCTGACGGAGACTTTGAACTCGTGCAGGTCGGTATGTTTCCGTAACACCTGGTGCAGCGTGCGCTGGAGTTCCACGCTCATGGTCATGGAGCTCTTCACCGTGCCGCGCCCGTGGCAGTAGGGGCAGTTCTCGTAGATGGAGCCGCTCAGGCTCTCCTGGGCGCGCTGCCGGGTCATTTCCATGAGCCCGAGGTTGGAGATGGGCAGGATGTGCGTCTTGGCCTTGTCGCGCCGCAGGTGCTCCTTCATCCGGTTAAAGACGGCTTGCTGATCCTTGCGGCCTTTCATGTCGATGAAGTCGCCGATGATCAACCCGCCGATGTTGCGCAAGCGCAACTGGCGCGCGATTTCGTCCACGGCCTCCAGGTTTGTCTGGAGGATGGTTTTCTCGACATCCTTGGCTCCCTTGTTGCGTCCGGTGTTGACGTCGATGGCGATGAGCGCCTCGGTTTCGTCGATGACGATGTAGCCGCCGCAGGGCAGCCACACCTGGCGGTGAAAGGCGTCGTCGATCTGTTTCTGGATGCCGTATTTTTCAAAGATCGGCGTCGGTTCCGTGTAGAGCTGCACGCGGTTTTTTGAGCGCCGGGAGATCTGGCCCACCAGATCGCCCATTTGCTTTACCGCCTCTTCGCTGTCGCAAACGACGGCGTCGATCTCGTCGGTGAGGAAGTCGCGCACGGTGCGTTCGATCAAGTCCGGCTCCTGGAAGACGCAGTTCGGCGCGGGCTTGGCTTTCATCGCCTCCTCAATCCGTCCCCACTGCTCGACGAGCAGGCTCAAGTCGCGGATGAAGTAACGCTCGCGCTGGCCTTCGCCCACGGTGCGCACGATGACGCCCATGCCTTCGGGAATCTCAAGTTTCTTGAGGATCTTGCGCAAGCGCTCGCGCTCCTTGGGCTCCTCGATCTTGCGCGAGATGCCGCACTGGTCGCTAAAGGGCATGAGGACGAGGTAACGCCCGGCCAGGGAGATGTTGGTGGTGATGCGGGGGCCTTTGTTGGAGATGGGCCCTTTGGTCACTTGCACCAGCACTTCGGAGCCGACGGGGTAGATTTTCGGGATGTCCGCCGAGGTGATCTTCTTGGGCTGCTTTTTGCCGCCCTTGCGTTCGACTTGTTCGATGCCGCTGTCGAGCGCCGCCGGGATGGCGTCCCAGAAGTGCAGGAAGGCGTTCTTTTCAAAGCCGATGTCCACGAACATGGCCTTGAGGCCGTGCTCGATGTTTTTGACGCGGCCCTTGAAAATGCTGCCGACGATGTTGCGCTCGGTGGTGCGTTCAATGGAGTATTCTTCAAGCTGGCCGTTTTCCAGCAGGGCGACGCGGCGTTCGAGCCGTTCGCAGTTAATAATGAGCTTATTGCCGGTTTCCCGGCGCAGGCCGAGCATCCGTTTGACTTTATCGATCATGGATCTGGTTGTTTGGAGGAAGGTTTTTACTGGCACAGGGGTTGAGTGGCGGATCTCTTGGAGAGATGCCGCCTGGTTGGGTTAACGATTTGAGTTGAAGATTCTTTCAAAGAAATTTCTACGGGGTTGTTCCGGCTGCTTTGCAGGCTGCGCGCGCCGGAGGGTTGGTGTGGGTTGGGGGTTGGAGTTTGCAGGCGCCGTTGTGCGGGTCGACCGGCGGGCCACCCGGCCCTGGTCGTCCGCTTCGGTTTTGATATCCGGGCTGGCGTTATTACCGCCGCCCATTTGAACCGCTTGTGCAGACTCGTCAGTGGTTGTGTTGTCTGATGGATCGTCCGAAGTGATGGCGACAATGCCGCTTTCTGCGCCATAGGGAGGCAGCGCAGTGATCATCTCGAACGGGTGAGGGTTGTGCGCAGGGGCAAGGGGCTTGAGGTCCACGGCGAGTTTTCCGGCATCCATGGCAAGCGCTTGCGAAAGGATGCGGGCCGCCACCGGAGCCGCGACGCTGCCGCCGTGTTCGCCCCCCTGCACCATGACAACCACGCAATACTTGGGCTTGTCATACGGCGCGAAACAGCAAAACCAGGCGATATGTTCTTTTTGGCCGCGATCAGTCGCCTGGGCGGTGCCGGTCTTGCCTGCCACCACGGTTCCCGCAACCTGACCCGCCTTGCCGGTGCCCCCGCCGCCGGGGCCTCCGGTTTCGTTCACGACATTCCAAAGCCCCTTGCGCACCATTTCGATCTGCTCGGGGCTGAATTCCGTGCGCAAATCCTCGCGAATCTTGGGTTGATCCGGCACGGCGACCTGCCCGTTTTCATCCAGCATAGGACGCCCATCCGCCTCAAGCACCGTCTTGACCAGGCGCGGTTCGTAGGCGATGCCGCCGTTGGCGACTGTGGAATAGGCCACCGCCATTTGGAGCGGACTGGCAAGCACATAACCCTGGCCAATGGAAGTATTGGCGGTCTGCGCCGAAGTCCAGTTTTCCCCGGAGTGCCGCGATTTCATCCACACCGGCCCGGGCATGCAACCCTCTTTTTCATCCGCCAGCCCCAGCTCATACCGACGTCCCATCCCCAGCACGCCGCCGATACGCTCCAGCGTGTCGCCGCCCGCCGCATTGCCGTATTGGTAAAAGAAGGCGTTGCAGGAGACCTTGATGGCGTCAGAGATCGTCAGCGTGCCATGAGAGCCTCCCTTTTCCGCGATCCAGCACTTAAAGGAGCGTCCGCCGTATTCCACGGAACCGGAGCAGTTGAAATGGGCATTGGCGAGCCCCTTGGTGAGCCCGGAGAGGGCGGTGACGATCTTGAATGTCGAGCCCGGCGGGAAGCCGCTCACCGCCCGGTTGACCAAAGGCACCGCCGGGTCTTTGAGCAAGACGTTCCAGTCCTTGCTGGAGACGCTCGGGATGAAGATATTCGGGTCAAAGGAGGGCACCGAGACCATCGCCAGAATATCGCCGTTGTTCGGGTCAAGCACCACCGCTGCGGCACGCCCAAGGGACGGGTGGCGCAGGGCTTGCTCGGCGATGTATTGGACGCGCGCATCCAGAGTCAGGTAAACATTGCCCCCCGGCTTGGGCGGGTCCACGCGCACTTCGCTCTCCATGCGCCCCTTGACGTCCTTTTGGATCACACGGGCTCCCGGCTTTCCGCGCAGGTAGGCGTCCATGGATTGCTCAATCTGGTTTTTGCCCTCTACGTCCGGCTGGTAGTAGGTGAAGGAGCGAACGTCGGGTTGCTGGTCGATGTCTTTGGGCATCCCCACATAGCCAAGGAGGTGCGCCGCAAACGCCCCATAAAGGTAGAACCGCACCGGCTTCTGGCTGATGTCCACGCCGGGGAGCCCCACGTCATGCTCGGAGAACCGGGCAATGGTGGCAAAATCGACATCCTCGATGTAGGGAAAGGGCACCAGTGTTTCGTGGTCAAAGTGTTTCTGGAGGTGCCGGGCGTTGAAGTCCCGCGCGAGATCCAGCTCCTCAAGCCGGGGAATCACCGCCGTGTTGACGATTTGGAGGATGTCGGGAATGAGAATGTTTTTGGGCATGTCGCGCTGGGTGCGCATCTGCGTAAGCGTCGGCACTTGACCGTTACGGCGCCGGTAGCCGCTCACCATGTCCTGAAGGTAGAAATCGACGTTGTAGCTCGCCCGGTTTTGCACCAGCGGGATGCCGTTGCGATCCCGAATTTCGCCACGCACGGAGGGGATGCGGACGGTCACTTGCGCTTTGCCTCCGATTTTTGAGGCGTAGGTTTCGCCCCGCATCACTTGCAACTCCCAAAGCCGGGCCACAATGCCTCCCAGCCCCAAGAACATGAGCAGGGCGAGGAAAAACAACCGCAAATCGGAACGGGAAAGCCGGGCCATTAGATTTCCTCCTCCTCCGTTTTGGTGGCGTAGGGATTGTAGCCCACCAGCGCCGCCATGGATTTCAGGAAAAAGAAGGCCAAAGGCGCCAGAACCAAGGCTACCAGTCCCGGCCCTCCAATGCGCCACCAGATGTCATGGCTGAACTCGAAAGGCGCGCCATACAGCGCGGCGCGCCGCACGGAGAGCATGAGAAACTCCGCAAGGACAAGGAGCGCAGTGCAGAGACCGCTCATGAGGCAATGAATTTCCCACCGGCCCCGTTGGAAAAGCGGACGCAAACCGCTCATCAGCGCCCCCAGCACAGCGTAAAGGACGACGGAAAAGCCAAGGCCGATTTCCACCACGCTCTCACTGGCGCGCCCCAGGCCAATTTCCAGCACCTGCACGGTAAGCGCGTCCCACATCAAACCACACGCAAACGCCAGGGCCAGCATGCCGCTAAACGGCAGGGCCAGCGCCCCAAAGAAAAACACCAGCGGCAACAGCAAAACCCGCGCCCCGGAAAGAAACGGCAGGGCCGGGATGAAGAACTGGAGCACCAGAGCCCCAAACGCAGACAGCAGTAGGATCAGGAAAAAGCGGATCATTTTCTGCCCAGAACAACAAACACGTCTTCCAGTGTTGTCAGGTCCACGGCTGGCAGAAGGGTTGCGTAGCCGTCGAGTTCACGCACGCGGAACTCTTTGATGGCGCCAATGAAAACTCCGGCGGGGTAAACTCCGCCGACTCCCGAGCTGTACACCTTCTGACCCGGTTTCAAATTGGCTGTCTTGGAAAGGAAACGCATGCAGAGAGCCGGTTGGCTCGAGCCTGAAGCGCGTTCCCCACTGATAATTCCCTGCTCTCGCGTCCCCTCGATGCTGGAGGCGACCTTGCAATTCTCGTCACTGATCAAGAGCACCGTCGCCGCGTGCTCGGCCACCGTGGTGGTCTTGCCCACTAATCCGCTCTCGGTCAAAACCGGCATGTCGCTTTCCAGCCCGTCGGCGGTGCCACGGTCGATTTTTACCGTGTTCCACCAACTGGAGGCGTCCCGGGCGATCACCCGCGCGGGCACCAACTGGAAGGCCGCCCGTTCGCGGTATTGCATGGCGCGGCGCAGCCGGTTGTTTTCCGTCTCCAGGTCGCGCAGCGTCTGGTTGATGGCTTGGAGTTCTTTGTTGCTGACGGCGAGTTGTTTGTTCTCGACCTCCAGTTCCTGGAGCGATTTGAGCCCCTGGCGCACGGCGGTGATCTTGCGCTCAAGATCCGAGCCTGTCCTGAGGAACGGGGCGATCACGCCCAAAAAGGAGGTTTGTGTCCGTTGTGCGCCGGACGGTCCGAGGACAAAAAGCCCCCCCGCCGCCAAGACGAACACAACCAACGCAAAAGTGCTAAACCCCCTCATGGTAACTTATGGCCTGAATAAACTGCTCATTTGAGCTCTGTTTTGAACTGATTTTGAACCGGTTTTCCCCGGCTCGCCTCAACACCCGACAGTTTGTAAATCGCATCCCGCAGCGCACGCGCTGCTCCGGCGGGCGACTTACATGCGATAGGTTTGATCCCGCTTCGCCACCTGCCGCAGGAATTTGATTTCCATCAAAGCGCGACCCGTCCCTTCGGCCACCGCGCTCAAGGGGTCTTCCGCCACATGCACCGGCAGCCCTGTTTCCTCGGATAACAGCTTGTCGAGCCCGCGCAGGAGCGCTCCACCGCCTGCAAGAACCAGGCCGCGGTCCACCAGATCCGCAGAGAGTTCCGGAGGGCAGCGCTCCAGGGTCACCCGCACGCTTTCGACGATGGTGGAGATCGGCTCCATCAAGGCCTCGCGCACTTCCTGAGACGTAATGGTGAGGGTTTTGGGCAGGCCGGCCACCAGGTCCCGGCCCTTGATCTCCATCGTGGTCTCGGTCTCCATCGGGTAGGCCGAGCCGATCTTGATTTTGATCTCCTCAGCGGTGCGCTCCCCAATCATGAGGTTGTACGCCCGTTTCAGGTATTGCATGATCGCCTCGTCGAGTTCATCCCCCGCGACCCGCACGCTGCGGCTGAAAACAATGCCCGCCAGTGAAATGAGCGCCACCTCGGTGGTGCCGCCGCCAATGTCCACAATCATGTTCCCGGCGGCTTCCTGCACGGGAAGGCCGCAGCCAATGGCCGCTGCCATGGGCTCTTCAATGAGATGCACTTCACGAGCTCCAGCGCGCGTGGCTGATTCTCTCACGGCCCGCTTTTCCACTTCCGTAATCCCCGAAGGCACCGCGATGACAACGCGGGGCCGGGGGCGGAACATGCTTCTGCGGCCGTGCGCCTTGCGAATGAAGTGCCGGAGCATCGCCTCAGTCACTTCAAAGTCCGCGATCACGCCGTCCTTGAGCGGACGCACCGCCACGATATTCGCCGGCGTGCGGCCCAGCATGCGCTTGGCCTCTTCGCCAACGGAAAGCACTTTGTTTGTCCCGGCCTGAACCGCCACAACGGACGGTTCCCGGAGCACAATGCCGTGGTCTCTGACGTAAACGAGCGTATTTGCCGTACCGAGATCGATCCCGATATCGTTCGAAAATAACCCTAAAAACGAGCTAAACATTTAAAAAAATCCTCTGTGTAAGTGGTTGAAAATTGGGGTTTAAAGTTGAAGGGCGCGCTTTCCAAACAGCGGCATCGCAAAAGAATACGCCCCCGCCTACTTTGTAGCATCTTGTTTCTAGGGAAAGAGGGCTGCCAGCGTCAAGGTAAACTCAGGATGAGGGTCAGCATTTTCCCGTCGGGAAGACTTTGCCAAGGGTTGTTGTTTAACAGTATACTGCATAAGCGATGCTTTTCATTTAACGAAAGCAATCCCATCTGTTCGCGGGTTTGCAAATGAAATCCAGCATTCTGATGGTTTTTTTCTTACCAACCGCCCTCTTTGCTCGCATTTCCCCTACCCTCCCGGCACTTTTTACTTCTTCCTGTGCGTGCACCTGCTATGAACACCGCCATGCCAGAATTTGTTGAATTTGAGTTGGACGGTAAATGCGTGCGTCTCCCGATTGTCGAGGGAACAGCCGGGGAACGGGCGATTGATATTTCGACGCTCCGCGACCAAACCGGCTACATCACGCTCGACTCGGGATACGGGAACACCGGTTCGTGCGAAAGCGACATCACTTTTATCGACGGAGAAAAGGGCATCCTGCGCTACCGGGGCATTCCCATTGAGGAGCTTGCGGAAAAATCCTCGTTCGTGGAGACCGCTTTTCTCCTCATGCACGGGCACCTGCCCACCCTGGCAGAGCTGAAGCAATTTTCCGAGCAACTCACCCAGAACGAGTTGATTCATGAGGACATGAAGTACCACTTTGAGGGGTTCCCCTCGAACGCCCACCCGATGGCGATCCTCTCCTCCATGATCAACGCCTCGGGCTGCTTCCAGCCGGGCGTGCTTGCCGCTTACAACCGCAAGACGTTTGACATGCACGCCGCCCGGCTCGTCTCGCAGGTGCGCACCATCGCCGCCTTTGCCTACCGCAAATCCCGCGGGCTGCCGATCATCTATCCCAAGCCCATTTACAAGTATTCCGCGAACTTCCTGCACATGATGTTCTCGGAGCCCTACTGTGACTTCGAGCTCAAGCCCGAGGTGGTGCGCGCGCTCGACTTGATCTTCCTGCTCCACGCCGACCACGAGCAGAACTGCTCCACCTCCACCGTGCGCATGGTTGCCTCCAGCCGGGCCAGCCTGTTCGCCAGCGCGGCGGCGGGCGTCTGCGCGCTCTGGGGCCCGCTGCACGGCGGCGCCAACCAGGCCGTGCTGGAGATGTTGGAGAAGATCCACGAAGACGGCGACGACGGCTCGCGCTTCATCCTTGCCGCAAAAGACAAGAAGAGCAAAGCGCGCCTGATGGGCTTTGGCCACCGCGTTTACAAGAACTACGACCCCCGGGCGCGCATCATCAAACAACGTTGCGACGAACTGCTGGCGGCGCTCAAGATTGAAGACCCGCTGCTGGACATCGCGCGCAACCTGGAGCAGGCGGCCTTGACCGACCCCTACTTCATCGAGCGCAAACTCTACCCGAACGTCGATTTCTACAGCGGCATCATCATGCGCGCCATCGGCATCCCCATCGAGATGTTCACGGTCATCTTCGCCATCGGGCGCATGCCGGGCTGGATCGCCAACTACCGGGAGACCATCGAAGACCGCAGCGGCCGCATTTACCGGCCCCGGCAGGTTTACCAAGGCGAACCGCTCCAGCATTACGTGCCGATCAGTGAGCGGGAGTAAGCGCTTTTTCGCCGAAATCCCTTTTTTCCGAGGCCCCGCAAGACTAGGCTCCCGACGTGACCAGCGCGCAGCAAAAACGGTTTGAAGAGCCGATCCTCAATCATATCCAGAGCGACTTCGGGTTGCTCCGGCAGGAATGGACGGTGCACCAGACCATCGAACACCTGCGCACCCTCAACGTCGGGGAAAAAATCATCTATTTCTATGTGGTGGGCGAGAATGACCGGCTCGTGGGGGTCGTGCCCACGCGCAAGCTGCTGATGTCGGCGGCGGATCAGAAGCTCTCCGAAGTGATGAGCCGCCGCGTGGTCGCCATGCCGATGACGGCGACGGTGTTCGACGCCTGCGAGTTCTTCGTGCTGCACAAGTTTTTTGCGCTGCCGGTGGTGGATGCGGAGCGCCGGGTGCTGGGGGTGGTGGACATCAGCCTCGTCACCGAGGAAGTGCTCGAAGGCTCCGAGCCGCAGGAAGAGGACGTCTTTGAGGTGCTCGGCTTCCACCTCTCGCAAGCCCGCAACGCCGCGCCGCTCAAGGCCGCGCGCTTCCGCTTCCCGTGGCTGATTGTCACGATCCTGAGCGGCACCACCTGCGCGGTGGTCTCGGGGATTTTCGAGAACACGTTGAAGGAGATGATTGTGCTCGCCTTCTTCATGCCCCTGGTGCTTGGGCTGGGCGAAAGCGTCAGCATGCAGTCCATGGCGCTCGCATTCCAGGCGCTGCGGGTCAGTCGCCCCACCCTGCACTGGTATTTCCGGGAAATGCGGCGGGAAACAGGCACCGCCCTGCTGCTCGGGGCAATCTGTTCGCTGCTGGTCACCCTCATCGTCTGGGCCTGGCACAAGGAGCCCTGCCAGGCGTTCGCCATTGGCGGCAGCATTCTCTTCTCCCTGCTCAACGCCTGCCTGCTCGGCTTGAGCATCCCCTCGCTCCTCCACGCCTACAAGCTCGACCCCAAGATCGCCGCGGGGCCCATCACCCTGGCGCTCTCGGACATCGGCACGCTGCTCTTCTACCTGGGAACTGCCACGTTTTTCTTGTGCAAGCACGGGTAGCCGCAAGACAAGACAATAAGAGGATCAGGAACTCAGGAAATCAGGAAAAGAAAGAAGAGGCCCAAGGCCGTTCTTTTTTAATACCTGCCCCCTTCCAATAGAATCCCCAGATCATTCCTCTCCCTATTCCTGAGTTCCTGAGTTCCTGATCGTCTTCTCCTGATTCCTGATAGATTGAGGTCGGCGGTCTTGCAAATCCCCGCGCGCGGGGCTAAAAGATCGGGTTCCACATCATGAACAAGCCTCAGGTCACCCTCTACGACACCACACTGCGCGACGGCACGCAGGGCACCGGAATTTCGTTTAGTGTCCTGGATAAAATTCGCGTGGCCGAAAAGCTGGATGCGTTTGGCGTCCACTACATTGAAGGCGGCTGGCCGGGGTCGAACCCGAAGGATGCCGAGTTTTTCCAAGAAGCCGTAAAACGGACGTGGAAGCACGCCAAGATCGCCGCCTTTGGGAGCACCCGCAGGGGCAATCTCAAAGTGGAGGAAGATCCCCAGGTGCAAGCCCTTCTGGATGCCCAAACCCCGGTGGTCACGCTGGTGGGCAAGAGCTGGATTTTGCACGTGCGCGAGGTTTTGTGCGTCACCCCGGAGGAAAACCGGGCGATGATCCGCGAAACCGTGGCCTATTTCAAAGACGCCGGGCGCGAGGTCTGCTACGATGCGGAACATTTTTTTGACGGCTACAAGGAAGACGCGGACTACGCCGTGAGCACCCTGCAAGCGGCAGCCGAGGGCGGCGCGGATGTGCTGGTGCTTTGCGACACCAACGGCGGCACCATGCCCGACGAGGTGGAAGCCATCACGCGCGACGTCCTTGCCCGCCTCGGCAAACCCGTGGGCATCCACACGCACAACGACTCCGGGGTGGCCGTGGCCAACGCGCTGGCCGCGGTGCGCGCCGGAGCGGTGCAGGTGCAGGGCACCATCAACGGCTATGGCGAACGCGTGGGCAACTGCAACCTCACCAGCCTCATGCCCAACTTGCAGCTCAAAATGGGCATCCCCGTGGTGCCCGACCTCACGCGGCTGCGCGAACTCTCCCTCTTTGTCGATGAACTGGCCAACTGCCAGCACAACATCCGCGCCCCTTATGTCGGCGCGACGGCGTTCGCCCACAAAGGCGGCATCCACGTCAACGCCGTCCAGAAGCTCGCCCGCAGCTACGAGCACATCCGGCCCGAACAGGTCGGCAACCGCCAGAACATCCTGGTCTCGGAGCTTTCCGGCCAGAGCAACATCCTGCTCAAGGCCGAATCCCTCGGGCTCAAGCTCGAAAAGGGGTCGCCGCAAGTCCGCGAAGTGCTGGAGGAAATCAAGCGTCGCGAGGCGCTCGGCTACGAGTTCGAAGCCGCAGACGGTTCGATTGACCTCCTGATCCGCAAAGTGCTCCAGCACCACCAGCCGCTTTTTGAACTGCTCGAATACCATTGCACCTTCCGCCGCTCCGGCACCGACGCCTGCGACACCTGCGAGGCCACCGTCAAGCTCCTCATCAACGGCGAGCGCGTTTACACGGTGGACGAAGGCGACGGCCCGGTGAACGCCCTGGACGCCGCGTTGCGCAAGGCGCTACGCCCGGCGTATCCGCAGATCGACGAGATCAAGCTGGCGGACTACAAAGTGCGCATTCTCGACAGCAAGCAGGGGACGGCGGCGCGCACCCGCGTGCTGATCGTCTCCACCGACGGCAAAACCGACTGGGGCACGGTGGGCGTCTCCGACAACGTCATTGAGGCCAGTTGGCTCGCGCTGGTGGATGCCATCGAGTTTAAACTGCTTTCCCTGAAGTAGCCCCAAGGCTCAGAACATTCAATCTATCTGGAACTCAGCAGGAAAGAATGAGGGAAAGCAAAACACCCATTTTGAAAATGGATACTACCCAGCTCAAATACCCGCTCTGAAGAGGTTGCTCCTGTCTTTTTCCTGAGTTCCTGATAGATTTTGGATGCGTTTGCCCTGGCTAATCCCCAGTTGAATATTGGGGAAATTGGGATAATACTACCCGTCGGCTGCAAGTTGGGGTGCTTTTCCCAAAGCGCACGCCTGCACCCATCACCCCGGAAAATCCCTATGGCACAAGCGATCATGAACCCCGAGGAAGTGCGGCGCTTTGCGACCGAGCTCAAGCGCTTCAACGAAGACCTCCTCAACAAGGCAACCTCGCTCCAGGCCCGGTTCGCCGCGCTCGGCTCCACCTGGCAGGATCAGGAACAGCAGAAATTCGCCGAGGAATTCGTCGCCACCATGAAGGCCCTCAAAAAATTTGTGGAAATCTCGGAAAAACACTCCCCTTTCCTCCTGCGAAAAGCGCAGCGCATCGAAGAATACCTCGACCAACGCTAAGCCATGGCCACGCAAGCCAAAATCACCTCGCTCGACGCGCTCGAATCGCTCCGCTCTCACCTCATCGTCTTCATGGCAAAAGCGCGGCGCGCTCTGGACAATGCCGGAGACGAAGTGCGCGGCACGCGGCAATGGCTCCAGCACGAACAGCGGGTGCGCTGGGAAACCGAGATCCGCGCGCTGAGCAAAAAGTGTGAGCAGGCCGAGCAGGAACTTCTGAGCGCCAAACTGACAGGCCATCGCGAGGCGCTCATCACCAGGCAGGCCGTGGTGCGCCGCTACCGGGAAGCTCTCTCCGAGGCGCAGGGAAAACTGCGCGCGGTCAAGCAATGGGGGCAGTCTTACGACAGCATCGCAGATCCGGTTGTCAAGCGGTTGGACGATCTCCGTCATTATCTGGAACACGACATCCCAAAGGCGACCGCCTACCTTGCAAGCGTTCAGAAAACCTTGGAATCCTATACCGACGCGCCCGCGCCCACGAACACACCCCCCGCCGAAACCGCCCCGCCTCAGCCATGAGCGCCAAAGCCAGTGCAGCCAGCCTCAACCAGGCAACCAAGGAACTCCTTTTGGCCTGGCAGGAAACCCGTGCCTACTGGCACGACATCAAGAGCAGCGAATTTGAGCAACAATACATCGAAGAACTCCCCAACCACGTGCAACGGGCGCTCGGGGTGATGGAGGAAATCGACACGCTTCTCAGAAAGGTAAGAAATGACTGTGAATAGCACTCCTGACATGCGCGTAAGCCGTACGCTGGAGCTTCTGAACCGCCTCAAGCAAACCACCGCAGCGTTCGCAAAAAAAGAGGAACGGCTTTCCCGCGATCTCGGTGTGCGCCGCTTCGCCATCAATCGCGCCCATCACGAAGCGCTTGCAACGCTGGACGCAGAGTGTGCAACGCAGACCCAAGAGGCTCAGACGCTGTTTGATGCGCGCAAGCAACACGTGACGGCGGTCTATGAAAGCCGCCGCGAGCGTCTGGTAAAAATTTGCAATGCGAGCATCCGCGATCTCCCCTCCCTCGCCAGACAGGCCAAGGAAGTCTGGATGGGGGATCTGCAAATGCGTGACTTTCAGGCCCAGGGAGAGCGAACAGCCAACCTGGCTGCCGCCGATGCCGCTTACGGCGAGTCCGCCAGGCAACTTGGCCTCCAACAAGCGGCTCTGGCCGCGCTGGAACACCGGGTGCGGCGGGCCTTCTTTGGGTACTGGAGTTTCCAAAAGATGCTGCGCGCCGCCGATGCTGCGGAATCGTTCGCCAACGCCACCGATGGATCGTCCTTGCGACTCGACCTTCAGTCCGCGCTTCTCGACGTCGAAAAACAACTCGGCGCGTTCCGTCAATTTTATCCGCCGCTTCTCTTCAGTTATGCGCCGCTTCCGGTGGTGCTGTTGCTCGCTCTTTTGGCTGCCGCCATTCTTTACCCATCCTTCGGTTGGGGATCCCTTCTATTGGGCCTCGCATTGACGGGGATGGCTCTCCTTTTCCATCACAAGGGCTGGAACCAATCGCAGCAGACAGCCAAAGCGCTGTCTGAGACTTTCTCCAAAGCCCAAATGCTTCATGCCGCCTGCGAAAAAATCGCACAGGCGGATTACCAACAGGCGAGAAACGACATTCAGCAGGAATACGAAAAAATTCACGCCGAACTCTCCCGGCAATGGAGCCGGGCCGATACCATCGAAAAGGAATTTGAAGCCGCGAAACTCGCAAAGCTCAATACCCAAGCGCCCCGGGCCGAAGCTAAAAACGAAGCGATTTATCATCGTAAATTCGATCAGATCGAAGCCGAGCGTGCCGCGCGACTGGAGGCGGTCCAACATGCATTCCTAACCCAACAACAACAACTCGCCGCAACACACGACGCCGCGATGGCCCAGTGGATCGTGGACGAACGGAACGACTGGGCGGAACTGCAAGCCTGCTGGCAACGCGAAATCACCCCCCTCCGCCAGACACTGGAAAAACTCAACGCCACGGCAACCACATGGTTCCCGGATTGGACACCGGAACTTGTTGGAGCCTGGACACCGCCCACCACCTTCCTCCCCGCCGCCCAGTTCGCACGGTTCACCCTGGATCTCACGGCGCAACCGGAGGGCATTCCGAAAGATCCGCGTCTCGCCCTGCCGGGCAGCCCGCAAATCAGCGCCCCCCTCGCTCTCTGCTTTCCAACGGAAGGCTCGCTCCTCTTTGAGACCGGGGGCTCCGGTGACGAATCCATTGTCGGCACACTCAATAATATCATTCTGCGACTCCTTTCGACAACCCCTCCCGGAAAGATCAGCTTCACGATCATCGATCCCGTGGGGCTTGGTGAAAACTTCGCGGGCCTGATGCAGCTCTCCGACTACGAGGAAAGCCTCATCAACCGGCGCATCTGGACCCAACGCGACCAGATTGAAGAGCGCCTGGCTGAACTCTGCGAGCACATTGAAAAAGTGATCCAGATGTACCTGCGCAACCAATACGCGACCATCACCGAATACAACGAGCAGGCCGGAAGCGTTGCGGAGAAATACCATTTCCTGGTCGTCGCAGATTTCCCCGCCGCCTTCAGCGAGACCGCCGCCGCACGGCTCCAGAGCATCGCCAACAGCGGCGCGCGCTGCGGCGTGTTCACCCTGTTGCACTGGGACAAACGGCAGTCGCTGCCCGACGGCTTCGCACCCGACGAACTCCGCGCCAACAGCGTCCGCATCCGCCAGGAAAACGGCCAACTCCTCATCCACAGCGAGAAGCCCGAACCCAGCGCCCAACTCCTCCTTGACGCCCCGCCCAACCCGGAGCTCGCCGTCGAGTTGGCGCACAAGATCGGCAAAAGCAGCATCGACTCCAACCGCGTCGAAGTCCCGTTCGCGCAGATCGCGCCCGCGCCGGAGGAGATGTGGCACAACGACACCACCAACGAACTGCGCATCGCCATCGGCCGCACCGGCGCGACAAAGCACCAGTTCCTCGCCATCGGCAAAGGCACGCGGCAGCACGCCCTCTTTGCCGGCAAAACGGGTTCCGGAAAATCGACGCTCTTTCACGTCATCATCACCAACCTCGCCCTCGCGTGCAGCCCGGAGCAGGTGGAGTTCTACCTCATCGACTTCAAGAAAGGCGTCGAGTTCAAGTGCTACGCAGAGAAGCGCCTGCCCCACGCGAAAGTCGTCGCCATCGAGAGCGACCGCGAGTTTGCGTTGAGTGTATTGGAGCGCGTGGATGAAGAGTTGAAGCGGCGCGGCGACCTCTTCCGCAAACTCGGCGTGCAAGACATCGCCGGGTACAAGCGCGCGGGCGGCACCGAGGCGATCCCCCGCACGCTGCTCATCATCGACGAATTCCAGGAGTTCTTTGTGGACGACGACGCCATCGCACAGACCGCCTCGCTGCTCTTCGACCGCATCGTGCGCCAGGGCCGCGCCTTCGGCATCCACGTCCTGCTCGGTTCCCAAACCCTCGGCGGCGCGTACTCGCTGGCGCGCGCCACGCTGGGCCAGATGGTCATTCGCGTCGCCCTCCAGTGCAACGAGGCGGACGCCTACCTCATCATGGACGACAGCAACCCGGCCCCGCGCCTGCTCTCGCGCCCCGGCGAAGGCATCTACAATGACGCCGCCGGAGCGCTTGAAGGCAACAGCCCCTTCCAGGTCGTCTGGCTTCCCGACGACGAGCGCGACCAATGGCTCGACAAGGTTCACGATCTCGCCGAACAACACCCCGGCCAGTACGGAAGCCCCATCGTCTTTGAAGGCAACGCCCCGGCGGACATTCGCGACAACGCACTGCTTGCCGCCCGTCTCGCCACGAAACCCGTGACGCCCCCTCCCCTCGCCCGCGCATGGCTCGGCGCTCCCAACTCCATCAAGGGCCCCACCGAAGCCGCGTTCCAGCGCCAGAGCGGCAGCAACCTGCTCATCGTCGGCCAGCGCGGGGAAGTCGCCCTCACCCTCCTGGGCGTTTCCATGCTCGCTCTTGCAACGCAATACCCGGCAGGCACGGCAAAGTTCGTTCTTTTCCACACCGCAACACCGGGCACGCCCGACGGCGATTTCATCGAAAACATCCTCCAAGCGATCCCCCACCCCGTCACCGTCGCGCGCACCCCGGACGTCGCGGAGGTGATGAGCCAAATCGCCACCGACCTGAAATCGCGCAGCGGCGGCGAGGAAGCCGAGCCCCCCATCTTCTGCTTCATTCACGACCTCCAGAAATTCAAGAAACTCCGGCACGAAGACGACTTTGCCTTCTCCATGAGCGACTCCGAACCCAACCCCGGCGCGCAATTCACCGACGTCATCACCGAGGGCGCCAGCCACGGCATCCACCTGATCGTCACACTGGACACCTTCAACAACGTCAACCGCTTCCTGAGCCGCAAGGCCCTGAGCGAATTTGGCATGCGCGTGGTCTTCCAGATGAGCGCCAACGATTCCGCCAGCTTGGTCGATTCCCCCAAGGCCAACACGCTCGGCCTGCACCGCGCCCTCTTCTACAGTGAGCACGAAGGCACGCTGGAAACCTTCCGCCCCTACGCCACGCCGGATGCGGAGTGGCTATTGCAGGCCGGGGAGAAGATCCGGTAAGAGATTCCTCTCTCTTCGTTTATATAGTGTTTCTCACAAAGAATTTTCGAAATGCAGACGGTGGATCGTGCGCTCCGCGCGCGATTCCGGGAGTGAACCGTCGCAAACAGAATAAGCTCACTGCGTTCGATGTGCTTTGGAAAATCGCCCGCGGAGCGGCCGATCCACCACACAGCGGTGACGGTGGATTCGGAAACTCTTTCCGAGAACCGCTCTACTCCTCCTCCAACGCCTGCAACAAGCACTCCTGCAAGAGCCCGTAGACATGGATCTGTGAAACCGCAAGGTGGCGCTCGTCCTCCGGCGGATAGGGCGCGGTGCGCTCCATATCCTCCTCTGTCACCTCGTAGCGGGCCGCAAGCACCATGCGCGCCTGGTTGAGCGTGTTGATCCAGGCATCCATGTGCTCCGCCGGGATGCTCCACCCCTCCCCGCCGGTGTTTAACGGTTCCAGATCCGCCTCAACCGTGGTGGAGGCGTTCTCAAAGCCTTCGCGCAACTCCGGCTGCACATAGTCCGCCCATTCCTCGCTCAGCTCCGCGTTTTTTCCCGCAAAGGGATCGGGAAAGAGCCGGTCAAACGCGGCTTTGCTCAATTCAGGATCGGCAGCCGAGGGAATGGCGCGGAACATCGCCGCGAGCGGCGGCTCCACCTCGCTGAAAACAAATCCCCCTGTTTCGTCGCGTTCAATATTCACTGGAATAGCTCCCTCTATGCAGACCGCTCCATGGTTGCCAGCAGCAGGTAGCCGTGAAGCTGCTGCACGTAAAGTTCCGCGCGTTCGCGCCCTCCCGACCAGACCACCGAACGGCCTTTTTGGTGCACCTCCATCATGTGCTGCTCGGCTTTCTCCCTGGAAAACCCGAACACGCGCCGGAAAACCATGGTCACGTAGCTCATCAAATTCACAGGATCGTTGTGCACCACGACGTTCCATGGCAGGTCGAGGGCCGCTTCCGTCTTCGTTTGGGTTTGGGTCTTGCTCATTTCACCTTCGTCAGGCACTCCGCCAAAAGCCGCTCCTGCAACCGGTGCATCCGGGCGGCGGCGGCGGGTTCCTTGTCCTCGTAGCCGTTGAGATGGAGCAGCCCGTGGACGATGTACAGCGCGATCTCCTCATCCAAAGTGCGGCCGTATTGCGCCGCGTAGTCCCGCGCCGTTTCCGTGCTGATCACAATCTCCCCGTGGTCAAAGGTGATCACATCGGTGGCTCCCGGGATGTCCATGAAATCGCGATGCACCCGGGCGATGGTTGCGTCAGAAACCAGCGTCACCTCCACCTCCTCCAAATGCGGCAAAGGCGTCGTCTCCTCATGGGCGGGGTGCGGCAGGCAGTGCGCAAGCGCCACCGGCGCAAACCGCCGCAGCCAGGCAAGCGCCACAGGAACCTTTCGCTGGCGGTTGTGGACAGAAATTTCCATGTTTTTTAGAAGCAGCCATTCTCCCAGAGGTTTCGGGAAGAGTCGAGCCGAAGAAGCGCAGGACTCACGGCGGAAGCAAAAGCCGCTCCAGGGCCATTCGCAGGGCTTGGAAACTGACCGGTTTGGTCAGGTGCTCGGCAAACCCCGCGTCGAGGCTGGCGCGCACATCTTCGTCTGTCCCGTAGCCGCTCAGGGCAATGGCCGACAGGTTGTAGCGCTCCTTCAAGACCTGCATCACATCGACCCCGCTCCCATCCGGCAACCCGAGATCGCTCAACAGGAGGTCAAAATGCTGTTCCGAGGCCCGCTCCAGCGCGCTTTGCACGCTGTCGGCCGTCGTCACCCCGTAACCCCACCGCCGCAACAGCCGGGCGAGAATCTGCAGGGTGTCCTCATGATCATCCACCAGCAGGATTCTCCGTGGTTCCATCGGCTGCGATCTTGGAACCTCCACGGGCGCGGACGGCTCAACCACCGGTTCCACAACAGGCAGTTTCACGCTAAAGACCGCCCCTTTGTTTTTCCCTTCGCTGGAGACGCTGAGTGTTCCCTGGTGCATTTCCACCAGCGTCTTGGCGATGCTCAGGCCCAAACCCAGTCCGCCAAAACGCCGTGTCCGGGTTAGTTCGCCCTGCTCGAACGCCAGGAAAATCCGCTCCAGCGCGTCCGCCTCAATCCCGATGCCGCTATCAGCCACTTCGATGCGCAACCGGTCGCCGTCATCCAGTGTGAGCGCCTTGATGCGCCCCTGCTCGGGAGTGAATTTGATCGCGTTGCTAAACAAATTCCAAAATACCTGGCGCAACCGGGCCGGATCCGCCCACACAAAGTGTTTGCGGGCTTCCAAGTTGAGAACGACTTTGAGGTGTTTGGACTCGATCGCGCTTTGAAAAATGGTCAACACGCTGCGCAGGCAGACATGCACATCCACAGTTTCCTGCCGCAGGATGATCTTGCCTTGGGCAATCCGCGTCACATCCAGCAGATCGTCAATCAAACGGGCTTCCAACTCCACGTTGCGATGAATCACATCCAGATCATCCCGCAGAGTTGCGGGCAGGCGCTCCATCTCCTGCAAAGCCGTCACAGTTGCCAGCACCGGCGTGAGCGGCGTGCGCAATTCATGGCTGAGAACAGCGATAAATTGATCCTTGGCGCGGTTGGCCGCTTCGGCGTTTGCCTTGGCTTGCTCCAACGCCTCCCGTGCCTGCCGTAAGTCGGTGATGTCTTCATAGGTGCCCAGAATACCGAAAATCCGCCCCTCATAGTCGCGCAACGGAATCTTGCTCGTGCGCAACCACGCCACTCTTCCATCCGCCCGGCGTTGCGGCTCTTCAAAGCCAATCTTTTCCACACCGCTTTCCATGACACTCCGGTCGTCAGCGCGAAAGTTTTCGGCATGGTCCCCACGCCAGGGAAGATCGTGATCGGTTTTCCCACGGATCGCATGCGCATCGGGAAGATCCGCATCCAACGCAAGCGGTCTGTTGCACCCCAGGTAATTGGAATGCAGATCCTTCCAAAAAACGCGCTGCGGAATGGTGTCGATTATCGTTTGGAGCATCTGCCGCGAGGCGTATAAATCACTCTCCACCCGTTTGCGCTCAAGCACATTGGCAATGGCGTCGGCAAAGATCCGAATCCGCCGGACATCATCTTGCAACCAATCCATCCGGGCGGTGTAAGTTCGCATCCCAATACACCCGGTAACCTGTTCGCCCAAGCCGCGAAGGGGTAATAACAAAACGGACTTTACCCCCTCTTTTTCATAACGCTCCCGCTCACGAGCAGCATCCTCGGGTAAATCCTCCAAGCTGGTGAATCGAACCACCTCCCCAGCCAACACGCGTTGCTCTATCCACGGGTTCTGCCCCATCGGCACATTCTGATAACGCTCCCAGAGTGGCATTGCATTCGGGGTGACTGCTTCATAAGCTACACTCCAACTTGTCATATCCGTTGAAAACAGGCCTACAAAAGCGGTTTCCGCTCCAATAAAACCGGCCACCTCGTTTAAGCTTTTCTGAATCTGCTCGTCAATCGCAAGGCCCGTGAACGCGGCAAACCGGGCAAGAATCCTGGTGATCAGCGCATCAAATTCCATCTGCCGCTGTTGCGCTTTTTCCACCCGTTTGCGCTCGTTGATGTCGCGCACGGTGGCAAACAGCAACGTCTGTTGATCGATATCGATGCGATTGAGCGATACCTCGGCCTCAAACGGCACGCCGTTGCCGCGACAGTGCTGCCACTCAAAAAACTGCGGGCTCCCCGCCTCAGCCGCCCGGATTTTTTCCCAAGCCTTTTGCCGCGAATCCCGCCCGTCCTCCTGCACTGGCGGGGAAAAGCGCCAGGGAGTATGACCGACGATCTCCTCCTTGCGGCAACCAAACATCTCCAGCGTTTTCACGTTGCATTCCACAAAGCAGCCGCCATCCAGCAAAAAAATCGCATCTTGTGACACATCAAAAAGCGCTTTGTAGCGGGCTTCGCTGCTGCGCAAAGCTTTCTCGGCCCGTTTGCTCTCGGTGATGTCGCGGATGACTTTGGATGCGCCAATGATTTTTCCCGAAGCATCTCTGATGGGCGAAACCGTCAGGGAGACATCAATGTGCCGCCCGTCCTTGGCGATGCGCACGGTTTCAAAATGCGAGATGCACTCCCCACGGCGCAGACGTTCCAGAATGTCCCACTCCTCCGCCTGCCGTTCTTCGGGAAGCAAAATCAAAATCGAACGTCCGACCACCTCCTCGGCGGTATATCCAAAAATGGTTTCCGCCCCGCGATTCCAAGTCTCGATCACCCCGTCCAACGTCTTGCCGATGATCGCGTCCTCCGAGGACTCCACAATAGCGGCCAGCTTGGCTGCCGCCAACGCCTCCTCCGCAGCCTGTTGCACGCCCTCCATTGGAGGGTGTTTTTTCTCTGAAGAACGCCCCATGTTAAGGGTAATCTCGCTGATCCTCGCGGGACGTCAACCCTTTGCGAAAGCCAAATGTTCCCACTACAACAGAACGGGCTCAAGCGTGATCGCTTGAGCCCGTTCTGATGCCACGGAGGGAAATGGACAGCCTAACCCTGACCCGCAACGCTGCGGCGTGAGCGCGGCGTATCATGGCAGTAGGAGCCGGTTCGGTCGTAGGAATAATTGACAATGTAATCATCCGGGCCGACGGCATCCGCCGGAATCGGTTCATCGGCGTTGGTCGGATCCAAAATCCACCACCGTCCCTCATTTTTCCACATCAACCAGGCGTGGCTGATCTTGGAGGTGCGCCGGGCTTTGCCAATCACGTAGCGCAGGTTGTTGGCGTCGTTCATGCGGCTGGCCAGCCAGAGGGACTTCGCCTTGCAATCCCCCGAGTGCTTGGCCGCCGTCACCTGAGGCGACTGCGCAAGGTAGGGGGCGTCGAAGACGTATTTGAAGCTGAACCCCTGTTTCACCAGCGCCGCCACGGTGCTGAACGCGGGAGACGGCCCGTCGAGCCGCTGCATGACGGCATCCACCGGACTGCGATACGGGTCATACGGGGTTGGGCCAGGCCGTCCGTTGGAAAGATCCGGCCGGGCGGAGGCAGCAAGGGTTGCAAGGAAGAGGAGAGCGACAAGTGTTAGCGTTTGTTTCATTTTTGAAATCAATTCGCTAACACTTGTACTGATTTTTGCATCGGTCAATCCCCTACCTGCAAATAATGTGAAAAACGATCCCTTTCCATCGGCCTGCCTCGTTCCCAAGCACTTGGGAAGGGCATTCTTTCTATGGGGGCTCTGCAAATTGCGCTTCGCCATTTGCGAAGCAGGGCAGCCCCATTTACAACTTGGAAACAAGTTCTAGAGCATTTTACAAAAAAATGTGGCCAGTGGCTTGGGAGCGCCGAAGGCTGGTGCAAGGCGGCTTGGCCCGCAGCGGCTGTGTTTGTAAACACAGCCCAAGGGACAAACGGTTTGCAACGGCCTTCGCCGCCCCAAGACGCGGCTATAGTTTTTGGTAAATTGCTCTAAATGAGCGGAGCCCAGCCGGTCTCCCTGCTCCCCCTTCCGGCCAGGCCCCGCACCTGAATATCGGCAAGCGCGCGAAACGCGGTTCTGGCAGAAAATGCCGGGGAGGCTCGGAACCCCGCTTTTTTCTTTGCCAGCAGGGGGCCTTTGGCCTGAACCTCTCGCCTTCCATGAGCACCTACTACCAATGCCAGCGCTGCACGGCTTGCTGCCGCTGGCCCGGCTTTGTGCGGATCACGGACGCGGAGATTCCGCGCATCGCCGCGCATCTTGGGCTGAGTGAGGAGGACTTTATCCAGCGCTTCACCCGGCTCACGCCCACACGCAGCGGGCTCGCGCTTTTGGACAAACCCAACGGCGAATGTCTGTATCTGGAAAACGGCGGATGCGCCTTGCAAGCCGTCAAGCCGGCCCAGTGCATCGGCTTCCCCAACACCTGGAACTACCCCGGCTGGCAGGAAACCTGCAAGGCCATCCCTATTGAAACCAAAGAAAACTAAACAAATGAGAATCTGGAACTCAGGAAATCAGGAAAAGAGCAGCGATGGCAATTCTTCTCATGAGTTCCTGAGTTCCAGATAATTTCTGATCCTATGACCTTGCAAATTCCTGACGGCGACTTCGACGGCTACATCTTTGACTGCGACGGCACGCTGGCCGACACCATGCCCCTGCATTATGAGGCGTGGTGCGCGGCGCTGGCCGATCACGCCTGCGATTTTCCCGAAGCCTTCTTTTACGAACTCGGCGGCGTGCCCACCGAGCGGATCGTGGAAATCCTCAATGAACGCCACGGCTACAACATGCCCGTCGTCGAAACCGCCGCCTACAAAGAGAGCCTCTACGTGGAGATGATCCCGAAATGCCTCCCCATCGAGGCAGTGGTCGATTTCGCGCTCGAATTCCACGGCAAAAAACCGCTGGCGGTGGCCTCGGGAGGCCACGGGATCATTGTCCGCAAAACGCTCACCGCGCTGGGCATCGTGGACAAATTCGACGCCATCGTGGGCGCGGAGGATTACGTCCACGGCAAGCCCGCGCCGGATCCGTTCCTGGAAGCCGCGCGGCAGATCGGCGTGCCGCCCGAACGCTGCCTGGCCTTCGAGGACACCGCGCTCGGCATCCAAAGCGCCACGGCAGCGGGGATGAAAACCGTGCTAGTGCCCGCTCCTCGCTTGCCCTGACGCCCCGAAACCGCTACTCGATTAAGGCGCGATGGTTCAACTCAACGACAACTACCTCAAGTTAAAGGCCGGCTACCTCTTCCCGGAGATTGCCCGGCGCGTGAAAGCTTTTTGTGACGCCAACCCGGAAGCCGCCCAGCGCGTCATCCGCTGCGGCATCGGCGACGTGACCGAGCCGCTGCCGCCCGCCGTCATTGCCGCCATGCACAAGGCCGTGGATGACATGGCCGCGCGCGAGACTTTCCGCGGCTACGGCCCGGAGCAGGGGCACGAGTTCCTGCGCCACGCCATCGCGCAGAACGACTACCGCGACCTCGGCATGGAGGTGGCCGACGACGAGATTTTCGTCTCCGACGGTTCCAAGTGCGACTGCGGCGGCATCCTCGACATCCTTGGCCACGGCAACCGGCTCGGCATCACCGACCCGGTTTATCCCGTCTATGTGGATACCAACGTCATGGCGGGCCACACCGGCGACGCCAACGAGGCGGGAGCTTACGCGGGCATCCACTACCTGCCGTGCGACGCCTCCAACGGCTTCGTGCCGGAAGTTCCCACCACCCCGCTTGACGTCGTTTATCTCTGCTTTCCCAACAACCCGACCGGCGCGACGGCCACGCGCGCGCAGCTTGAGGCCTGGGTGAAATACGCGCTGGCCAACCGGACGCTGATCCTCTTCGACGCCGCTTACGAGGCGTATATCTCCGATCCGTCCGTGCCGCATTCCATTTACGAAATCCCCGGCGCGCGCGAGTGCGCCATCGAGTTCCGCAGCTTCTCGAAAAACGGCGGGTTCACCGGGACGCGGTGCGCGTTCACGGTTGTCCCCAAGACGCTGCTCGCCGCCACGGCCACGGGCGAGCTGGAACCGCTCCACCCGCTCTGGAACCGCCGCATGAGCACCAAGTTCAACGGCGTGAGCTACATCGTCCAGCGCGGCGCGGAAGCCCTCTACACGCCGGAAGGCAAACAACAAGTGCGCGCGCTCATCGACCACTACATGGGCAACGCGGCGATCCTGCGCACGGCGGCAAAAGCGGCTGGGCTGCCGGTGTTTGGCGGCGTCAACGCCCCATACATCTGGGTCGGCACGCCGGACGGGCTCACGAGTTGGGAGATGTTCGACCGGATGCTCACGAAGGCGAACGTCGTCATCACCCCCGGCAGCGGTTTCGGCTCCAACGGCGAAGGCTACTTCCGCATCTCGGCCTTCAACAGCCGCGCCAACGCGGAGGAAGTCGCCCGGCGGATCGGGGCTTTGTGAAGAAAATTTTGAATTAGGAAGCCAGGAAACCAGGAAAGGATATAAAAAAGGAATGGTTCAGACAGACGTGCCCATTCCTCCTCTTTTATTCCTGGCTTCTTGGCTTCCTAATTAATCTTCTCTTCCATGCAAGAAGCCATCGACAGCTTCATCCTCTACCTGGCCACCGAGCGCGGACTCTCGGTCAATTACCAGCTTTCCACCCGGCAATCGCTCCACGCGTTCGCCCAGTGGCTTGCGGAGGCAAAGCAGATCGACGCACCCGAAGCGGTCACGCACGATCACATTACGGAGTATCTTGGCATTTGCAAAAAAAGCGGGCGGGCATCGGCTTCCATCAAGCTGATCGTGGTGGCGATCAAGATTTTCTTCCGCTTCCTGCACCTGCGCAAACTGGTGCGCAAAGATGTGGCCGAGACGCTTCCTTTGCCGCGCGGGGAACAGTATTTGCCGGAAACGCTCAACGCATCCCAAGTGGAACAATTGCTGGAGAGCATTCCCACCGACCAACCGCTCGGGCTGCGCGACCGGGCCCTGATCGAACTCCTCTACGCCAGCGGGCTGCGCGTCTCGGAACTCGTCAACGCGCGGTTGGAGCACCTGCATTTGGAGGAACACGTCATCCGCGTCACCGGCAAGGGGAACAAAACGCGGCTGGTTCCCGTGGGCGCCAAAGCCTGCGAAGCCATCCTGGCCTATCTGGAACGCGAGCGGCCCCGCTACGTCAAGCGCCGCACCGGCAGCGAGCTTTTCCTCTCCGTGCGCGGCGGCAAACTCACGCGCATGCGCTGCTGGCAAATCCTCAAGGCGCGCGCCCGGTTCGCCGGACTGGAGGAAACCGTCTATCCCCACCTGCTGCGCCACTCCTTCGCCACCCACCTGCTGGGCGGCGGCGCGGACTTGCGCATGATCCAGGAAATGCTGGGCCACGCGGACATCTCCACCACGCAAATCTACACCCACGTGGATCAAACCCGGCTCAAGGCCGTCCACCGGAAATTTCACCCCCGAGGGTGATAAATAAATCCGGCAATGAAATCTCGCGCAAAGGGACGCAAAGGCCGCAAAGACAGAATCTTGAAAGAACAGAACATAAAAAGGAAGTCACCTTGGAGGGGAGGAGCACAAAACCCCTAAGTTTTTCCCTTTGCGTCCTTTGCGTCCCTTTGCGCGAGTCCTTTCACCGTTTTTAGGCTAAAACAGGCAGAATCCCCCCATCTCTGCATCCTTTCTGTAAAAAACCGCGGATAAACCTTCTTCTATCGAAATTCGAGCTGATTAAGGACTTCTCAATCGCTCTTCCTGCGCTTATGTTTTGCGGACACCCAACCGACCCAGAAATTTATGGCCAAGACTGACGCTCCCGTGGAAGACAAACAAACCGCAGCACGCAACAAGAACCTCGACCTCGCCATCCAGCAGATCGAGAAGGATTACGGCACAGGAGCCATCATGCGCCTGGGCGACAAAACCTCCATGGAGGTGGAAGTCATCCCCTCGGGCAACATCCTGATCGACCGCGCGCTGGGCGTCGGCGGATTCCCCCGGGGCCGCGTCGTGGAGATTTTCGGGCCGGAATCCTCGGGCAAAACCACCCTCACCCTCACCGTCGTCGCCCAGGCCCAGAAACGCGGCGGCTTGGCGGCATTCATCGACGTGGAGCATGCGCTCGACCCGCAATACGCCCGCAAGCTCGGCGTCAATATCGACGACCTGCTCGTCTCCCAGCCCAGTTCCGGCGAAGAAGCCCTGCGCATCTGCGAAACACTCGTGCGCTCCAACGCCCTCGACGTGATCGTGATCGACTCCGTGGCCGCACTGGTCACCAAACAGGAACTCGAAGGCGAAATTGGCGATTCCACCGTCGGCGCGCAAGCCCGCCTGATGAGCGCCGCGCTGCGCAAGTTGACCTCCCTCATCTCCAAGGCCAGCACCACCTGCATTTTCACCAACCAGATCCGCGAAAAGATCGGCGTCATGTTCGGCAACCCGGAAACAACTCCCGGCGGCAAGGCGCTCAAATTCTACGCCAGCGTCCGGTGCGACATCCGGCGCATCGGGGCGATCAAAGTCGGCGACGGCACCGTCACCGGCAACCGCACCAAGCTCAAGATCGTGAAGAACAAGGTCGCGCCCCCCTTCACCGAGTGCGAGTTCGACATCATGTATAACGAAGGGATTTCCCACACGGGTTCCCTGCTGGATCTCGCTCTGGAGCAAGGCATCGTTGAAAAACGTGGTTCCTGGCTCAGCTACAAAGGCAACCAACTCGCCCAGGGACGCGATGCCGCGAAAGAAGTCCTCAAGGCGGACGCCGCGCTCTACGAGGAGATCGAGGCCGCGGTGAAAGCCAAACTGGACGAAGTGTCGTAGCCCTTTTTCCCGAAAGCCGCCAAACCCTGCTTTGGCGGCTTTTTAATGTCCTTCAACACATTCAAACCCATGACCTCCCCTCGACTCTTCCCACCCCTCCCTTCTCTTTCCTTCTCTCTGGTCGCCTTGCTGGCCCTTGCCTCGCAGGCCGTTGCCGCTGACACCGCCAACGACACGGATGCCACGCGGCTGCCGGAAGTCATCGTCACCGCGCAGAAAGAGCCCGCCTCGGCCCAGTCCGTGCCGGTGAGCGTCACCGCCATTACGGCGGAAACCATCAAGGAGGCCAACATCCAGGTCGTCAAGGAAGCCGCCGTTTACGCCCCGAATGTCTTCATCAACGAATTCACCGCGCGCAAACTGAGCAATCCTTATTTCCGCGGCATCGGCTCCAGCCCCACCAACCCGGGCGTTACCACCTATATCGACGGCGTGCCGCAACTCAACGCAACCTCCTCCAATATCGAGTTGATCGATGTGGACCAGATCGAGTTCGTGCGCGGCCCGCAAGGCGCGCTCTATGGGCGCAACACCCTCGGCGGTCTCATCAACATCACCAGCCGCACCCCTTCCTTGTCGGCTTGGACAGGCGGCGTGGAGAGCAGCTACGGCAGCTACGATTTCCGCGAGGTGCGCATGAACTTGTCCGGCCCGGTGCTTCCCGAGCAAGCGGGCTTCAGCCTGGCAGGCGGCTATTCCGCCCGCGATGGCTACACCAAAAACTTCGTCACCGGCCATCCCCTGGACAACCGCGAAGCCTCCTTCGGTAAATTCCAGTTGCAACTCAAAGCAACCGACAACTACAACGCGCGCCTGATTTTCTTCGCCGAGCACGACCATGATGGCGACTACGCTTTGGGGGACTTGAACGCCGTGCGCGCCACGCCGCGCCGGGTCAGCCGCGACATCGAAGGCTACACACACCGCGACATCTGCGCGCCCACGCTGTTGCAGACCCTCACGACGGACGCGATGGAGATCACTTCCATCACAGGCGGCGTCTGGTGGCGCACCACGGACTCAACCGACCTCGACTACACCGCTGCCCCGCTTGCCACGCGCTTGAATAGTGAGAAGGAATACCAACTCACGCAGGAGCTCCGGTTCGCCTCGCTCAAGGACGCGCCGTTGAAACTCAGCGACGATTTCAAGCTCGCCTGGCAGGGAGGCCTCTTCGCGTTCTCTCAAAAATACGATCAAAGCGCGGCCAGTGACATCAACAGCACCTACCCCTATTACTCGTTCCTCATTCCCATCCAAGTGCATGACCAGACGGACGCCACCCTCAAGAACTGGGGAACCGGCGTTTACGGGCAGACAACGCTGACGGCGTGGGAGAAGCTCGATTTCATCCTGGGCGTGCGCTACGACTATGAGAAGGCCAAGGCCGACTTGCATCCGCTCACCACCACGACCTCCCCGGCGGACCCCACGCTCTTGTGGCTCTCCGGGAGTTCTTCCCATCTCAGCAGCAATTCCTCCTCCGTCTCCCCACAATTTGCGCTGGCCTACCATCTCACCACCAGCGACATGGTGTATGGAAAAATGACGCGCGGATTCAAGGCGGGCGGATTCAATGCCATCGCTCCCGTGGGCGCAGAGAGCTACGGCGAGGAAACAAGCTGGTGCTATGAACTCGGCACAAAAACAGAGTGGCTCGACGGCAAGCTGCGCGCGAACGCCGCCCTGTATTACATCGACTGGAGCGACCTGCAACTCAACGAGCCGCTGCTCACTTCTCCCGGACGCTATTATATCGGCAACGTCGGCTCGGCCAACAGCAAGGGCGCGGAACTGGAACTCAACTACCGCCCCCTCAAGGGCTGGGATCTCTTCGGAAGCCTCGGCTACACGGACGCACGGTTCGGCAGCAACTCGTTTTCCGAAGGACTCGATGTGAGCGGCAACCGCCTCCCCTATGCCCCGCGCTACACGGCCAACCTCGGCACCCAGGCCGCGTGTGCGTTGGATGCACGGTGGACCCTCTACGCGCGCGCGCAGGTGACCTTTTATGGGGACTTCCCATACGACGCCTCGAACCTCGCCTCGCAGGGACGCTACAGCCTGGCCGATGTGCGCATCGGCGTGCGCAACCGCAACTGGTTCACGGAATGCTGGGTCGCCAACGCCTTCAACACCCACTACGTGCCCATCGCCTTCGAATACTCCAAAACCTACGCGCCCTCCGGCTACATTGGCGAAAGCGGCGCGCCGATGACCGTCGGCATCCGCGCCGGGGTGAATTTTTAGGCGGCATGCAGACGCCAGGGTATGCTAAACTCCCCGGCACCGATAAATTATGATCGAGATTTTCCTCAAAGGCGGGCCGATGATGTGGCCGCTGCTCGCAACCTCACTCGTCGCGTTAACCGTCGTTTTTGAGCGGGTGTTTTTCACGCTGCGTGAACGCGCCCACCGCGATCCCGCAACGGTTGACCGGATTTTTGCTGAAGCCGAACGCGGAGATTTTCTCAAGGCCCAACAAATCGGCGCGCATTCCAAGGACTACGTGGCGCGCGTTCTCACCTACGCACTGGAGCACCGGGAGACCTCCTACTCCAACGCGATTTTACAGGCCGCAAACCGCGAATTACGGCGCTTTAATCGTGGCATCTCGGTGCTCGATACCATCGTGACCCTCGCCCCGCTGGAGGGGCTGTTCGGCACGGTCACGGGGATGATTCACGCCTTTGGATTGCTGGGCGCGAGCGAACTCGGCGCGCCCACGGCGATCACCGGCGGCATTGCCGAAGCCCTTGTCGCCACCGGCTTCGGGCTTGCCATCGCCATGATCTCCCTGCTGCCCTTCAACTACCTGGCCACGCAACTGGAGGAAGCGCGGCAGGAGATTGAAACCGCCGCCGCCCACCTCGAACTGCTCTGCCTGCGGGCAGAAAAACAGACCGTTGCCCCCCTGTGATTTCCATCCCCTCCCCTCGCAGTAAAAGACGCGCGCGGATTGAAATCATTCCGCTCATTGACATCGTCTTTTTTCTGCTGGCCACGTTTGTCATGGTCTCGCTCTCCATGGTGAAAAACCAGGGCATCCCCGTGAACCTGCCAACCGCCGCAAGCGGCGCGCCACAGGAACACACGGAGGCAACCACCCTTTCCGTCAACGCCGAGGGCACGGTCTATTGGAATCAGGAGGCGGTGGATGACGCGCAACTCGAAGCGGCGCTCCGGCAGTTGCAAGCACGGGAGCGCGATCCGCACATTTTCATCAACGGAGATGAGCACGCGCCCTTTGGCAAAGCCATCGCAGTGCTGGATCAAGTCCGCAAACTCGGCATCACCAAAGTGGCGGTCCAAACCCAACCCGCCCACACCGCGCCGGGCAAACCGTGAAACGCACCGTTGCCATCGCATTTGCCGCCGCTCTCCTCGTCCATGTCCTGCTGCTCTTTGGCTTCCGCGCGGGCGATGTTGCCCGCCCGTTGGCCTTGAGCGACACTCCGCAGGCCGTGGATGTAACGCTGGCGGAAGCGCAGCCCGAACCCTCTTCCCCCGAAACACCTCCACCCGCACCCGAGGCGACTGCAAATATCCCACCAGCTCCCGAGCCTACTCCCGAGCCTACTCCCGAGCCGCTGGAACCCACTGAGACGCCTTCTCCACAGCCCAAACCGGAACCCTCGGCGGTGCCAGCGCTCACCACGCCCCGCCCGGCACAGCCTGCAAAAGCGAGCGCATCCCGCCAACCTTCACCGCGCCCCGAAGTCACTGCATCTCCTGTTCCCCAGCGTTCCCTCGTCTCCCAATGGTTTCATTGCTGGGATTCCGGCTCGAACACCGCCACGCAAAACGCTCGCCCGCGCTACCGGAGCAATCCACCGCCAAGGTATCCCGTGGAATCGCGCCGCAACGGAGAACAAGGCATTGTCGTGATCAGCGCGCAAGTGGAAGCCGACGGACGCCCAAGCCGTGTGGCGCTCAAACAAAGCAGCGGATTCCCCCTGCTGGATGCCTCAGCCCTGGAGGCCGTGCGCCACTGGACATTTGCCCCTGCCCGCGCGGGCGGTCTGCCCTCCGCCAGCCGCGTCGATGTCCCCGTCCGGTTCACGCTTGAAAACCGGTGAAAAAATCTTCGCCTTGTCCCAAACGATCCTTCGTGCCATGTGTCTAACATCCTGCTTATGAAAAAACTTTTCCTCTGCTCCGCTTTTGCCGTCGCACTGGCGATCCCCAGCCTCCACGCCGATGATTCGGTGCGCTCGGCTCAAACCATTCTCCAAAGCGCGGGTTATTACACCGGCTCCGTGGACGGCGAACTCAATGCCGAAACCAAAGCCGCCCTGCGCCGATACCAGATCCGCAATCAACTGGTGCCGTCGGGCGAACTGACGGCGGAAACCGTCGCCGCCTTGAATAAAGAAGGGCAAAGCGTCGCCGCAGCAACGCCCGCACCGCAGCCAACCGCCGTTGCACCGACGCTTCCGCCTCCCGCGCCAGCCCCTCCCCATGCTGTCCAGGGAGTTCCCATTTCAGAGAGCGCCGCGTATGACAAAATATTCGCGCGCACACCCTCTGAAAAAGCGGCGGTGGAAAACCAGGCCCAGACACTGCGCAAGGCGCAAATCCTTTTGGCTGAACGGGGTCTATTCCGGGGCGTAACGGATGGCCGGCCCGGCCCTGAGACCGAGGAAGCGCTGCTGCGTTTTCAAGCCTTGCGGGAACTGCCAAGAACAGGGCGGCTCGACATCGACACCCTGGCGGAGTTGCATCTCCTGCCGGTCGGCAAGCTCCAGCGCCATGAGGTGAGGCCTCCGTATGAACCTCAAGTTCCCCGAGGGGCTGTGCGCGGCGTGCCGCTGGATTAGAGCATCTCTCAAAAAGAATTTCCGTTATTCGATGGGAGCGCCGTGGGTTGGCGCGCAAGGCGCAAGCGAAGCGGCTGTATTTTCCATACTGCCCGAGCTTGCAACGCAGCGCGACGGCCCACGCCGCCCCGGCGAATAGGAAATTCTTTTTGAGAAACGCTCTAACCGCGGTGGATCGGCCGCTCCGCGGGCGATTTTCCAAAGCACATCGAGCGCAGCGAGCTGATTTTGCTTGCAACGCCCACCCCCGCAATCGCGCGCGGAGCGCACGATCCACTTTCTGCATTTCGGAAATCCTTTCCGAGAAATGCGCCTAACGCGCCAACCGGACGGGCTTCACCGTGTCGCTGTGAATCCAGCCTGCGGATTCATCCGGCAATCGCACTTGCAACCACGGGCCGCGTTCCAGCAGCAGCCGGACATGGCTGCCCATCGGCAACGTGGCCATTGCCTGAGAATTTTCAGCGGGCAGCGTCCGGGCTTGGGCAGCGTCCACGGTGACAATCCATGTCTCACCACGGCTGGCTTGCCAGCCCACAACCGCTCCGCTCCAAACCAACGCCATACCGCAAAACAGAGCGGGCAGAGTGGCGGCCCGGCGCTTCCACACCACCGGTGCAAGACTAAAGCAGAGGCCGAAAAACGCCGCCGAAGCAATCCACGCAGCCTCGTTGGCGGCGGGCCATGAGAGCGCCCGCCCATACCACGCAACCGCAGGCAGTTTCGATCCGGTTTCGCCGCGTAAAAAATTCAAATTCGCTTTCGCCTCGGGATGCCCCGGATCCAGCGCCAGAGCCCGTTCATAAGCCAGAAAAGCCGCGCTCTTGTCTCCCAGCCGGTAGGCCGTATTCCCAAGGTTGTAAAAAAGATGGGCGCTCCAGGGGCCGGATTGCACAATCGCCTCGTACCCCGAGCGCGCCCCTTGGAAATCCCCTTTGTCGTAGAGGGTGTTCGCCGCATCGAAATTCGCCGGGGCGGCAGCCAGCAAGTTCCCGCAAAACAACATCAAAACCGCAACATGGAGAATGAAACTACGCATGACTTTTTTCAAATTGCGCGAGAATTTGCAGCACCCGCTCGCGTTGATCGGGGTGGATGGATTCAGCGAACGCTCCCCCGGAAGCGCCGACACCCGCATACCGGAGTTCATCGTGAGCGGCAAACACGCGGCGTATGCCCTCGGCCGTTTCGCAGTCGAGCGGACGACTGGCGCACGCCGCTTCAGCATCGACAGTGGCAGGGTCGCAGTGCGTGTTTCCAAGCGCTGTTTCAAGTCGAATCGCCTGGATCGCTGCGCTGTAAAACGCTTCGGTCGGCGTCTTCTCCTGCCGCAGCACACGGAAAACCGCCGCCTTGGACTGGCGCAAGCTGGCCGCGCGCCGTGCCGCCCCGTCGCTCTGCCGCACCCGCCGCCACTGCCAGCCGCTCAGCGCCAGCAACGCCGTGAGGGCAAGAAGCTGCGCCAGCCAGAAATCGCGCGTGCGCCAGACGGGATCGAAGCGCCCCCCCCAGGAACCGGCATCAACGCGGATGTATTGAATATCATTTGGTTTGGGCGCGGGCGTCGCGGCAGGCGTCGCAGAGGGAGTCGCCGATGCAACCACCGGCGCAGGGGTGGAAACGGGCGCGCTTTCCACCACAAGCGCACCCCGATCTGCCGCCAGCGTTTCGTATTTTTCTGTGGAAGGATTAAAGAACGAAAACGTCACTGCGGGCAGTTCGGTTTGCGCGGTTTCGGGGATCGCCGCGATTTCAAAAGTCTTGACCCCGGAGATGCCCACTTCATCGTCGGCTTTGAACTTGCCGCTGGGCGGATAAATGCGCCAGCCCGGCTGTTCAGCAACAGCGGGGGCGTTCATGCGGTCGAAGCTCCCGACCCCTTTGACCACGGCGGTGAGCGTCACCGGATCACCCGCCCTCACCCGCAACGGCGCGGCTTTGGTTTCCAGGGTGAACCGCCCGACAGCTCCCGAAAAATCCTTGGGTTTGCCCTCCAGCGGCAGCGGTTTGATCTCCAATTCCACCGTGTCTGGGCGAATCGTCACCTGCTGTTGCTGCTGGCCGAACGCACTGTTGAAAAATGGGTCGTTGAACATGTCCGCGAAACCATTCGGGAGCTGCGGACGCTGACTGCGTTTCTGCGGCAGCACCATGACCGCATTGACGTCCATTGCAGGCAGGATCAGCTTGCCTGCTTTGACCGGGGTAACCGCCGTTTTGAACACCACCAAATCATATTCCCGACCGTCCTTTGTGACTTTATTGATCGCAGGCTTGGGCATGGTCGCCACGGTAAAACCTCCGCCGCTGAGCGAGGGCATTTGATGGATGTCCCAACGAATTTGCGAGGCCACATAGACCCGCAGTTCCACGGGAACCGCCTCACCCACATAAGCCGTGGACTTCGGAACAACCCATTCCGAAAAAGCGAATTTATGCTCCTGCGCTCCCTCGTTTCCGCCGCCGGGCGCATTGGAAACCGTGAGCGTGAGCGACTGCGTGGCGAGCTTTTTGCCACCCGCGTCGATGGAAAGCGCCGGGATCGTGAACGTTCCCTCCTTTTGCGGCAGCACCGTGTAGGTGTGTTTGATGCTGCGGCTCACATCGAAATTATTCATCTGAACCTGCGTAGACGCGCCATTGTATTGGATAGAAAGCCCCTCCACGCGCACCTGTGGAGCCGCCGCTTTCTGGGTTCCCTGAACGGTGAGGCAAAGCTCCACCGGCTCGCCCACGGCAGTCGTCGCGCTGGAAAGCGTGGCGGAAACAGAAACGTCCTCGGCCCGGGCCAAGCCCGTCCACACAAACAGGGCCAGAAGCAGAAAAATCATTCTCACGCAAAGACGCAAAGGCGCAAAGGGGTTGGGCGACGCTGCCTTTTCTTTGCGTCTTTGCGTCTTTGCGTGAAACTCTTCTGGATTTGTATTCATCACCAATCTTTTAAGACAGGAGCCTTGCTCTTTTGTTCATGTTTGAAGGGTTGCCCGTCTTCCCCTTTGAGCGAATCGAGAACAGCGCGCGCCTGGCTGGGGGACATTTCGCCCGGCTTCACGGGAACCTCCGCTTCGGCCTGTTCTTCTGGTTTCGCATCGGACTGAGATTCGTTCGCTTTGATCTCCCCGGAAAGTTTTTTTTCGTCCGTCGGCGACGGCGCTGCTTGCTGATCCTTCGATTGCTGATCTTTCGACTGCTGATCCTTCGATTGTTGATCCTTCGATTGTTGATCCTTCGACTCTTGATCCTTCGACTCTTGATCCTTCGACTGCTGATCCTTCGACTGCTGATCTTTCGACTCTTGATCCTTCGACTCTTGATCCTTCGACTGCTGATCCTTCGACTGCTGATCCTTCGACTGCTGATCTTTCGATTGTTGATCCTTCGATTGTTGATCCTTGTCGTCTTTCTTTTCGTCCTGACTGTTATCCGGTTGGTTCTCCTTGCTCGGTGAGGGCGTCGGCTTTGGTTTTTCCAATTCGCGCTTGGCAATGGTTAGATTGGTTTTTGCTGCCGGATTAGACGCCTCCAATTTGAGCGATTCTTCCAAATGCTGCATGGAATTCTTGAGATCGGCATCGCGCTCCTTGGCTTGTTTGGATTCATCGCGGCCCAGAGCCCGCTTGAGCAATGTGGTGCCAAGGTTTTGCTCCACTTTGGCGCGCAGCTTGGAGTCGGTCGTAGCGAGCGCCTTTCCGAAGGAGGCAGCCGCCGCATCGAGATCGCCCAAAGCGTAATCGGTCGCACCTTTGTCAAACTCCAAGGCAGGCAGGTTGGGCCGCCACTTCAACGCTTCTTCATAATGTTGGCGCGCTTCTTTGTAGTCCCCTTTTTGATAAAGTTCCTCACCCGTTGCGGCGTTTGCCGGACGCGGCACAAACCCCGCCAGCACCAGCGCCAAAGCCAGCGCCCCAGCGTTTGCCGGGATTTTGCGGCGGCGCTCATTGATGAGCACCGAGGCCATGAGCAACGCGATCCCCAGCCCGAGCGGCCATTGATAGCGTTCGATGGGACGGTGGGACATCCGGGCGTCGATCTCTTCCTGCTTCATCCTGCCCAGCCCTTGCGCAACCAGCCGCTGCATGTCGGCGGGGCCATTTTGCAGGCGCGTGTAGAATCCGCCGGTCGCCTCCGCAATGCCCGCGAGCGTCTTTTCATCCAGACGCGATTTCACAAACTGCCCGTCCGGCCCCTTCACAAACTGCGTGCCGCCGTCCTCGCCGGAAACAGGGATAAGCGAACCTTCGCCCGACCCGACGCCAACGGTGAAAATGCGCATCGTCCCCGCGGCCTTGCGCGCCTCTTCAATGGCATCGCTACCCAGGTCTTCACCATCGGTGAAAAGGATCAGGCAGCGGCTTTCGCTCTCGCCCTTGCCGAAGGCTTCGGTGGCCGTGCGGATGGCCTCGGCGATGTTGGTGCCACCAAGCGGAATGATCGTGGTATCGAACTCGTTGAGCGAGGCAAAGACGGCGGTGTAATCGACGGTGAGAGGCGCTTGCAGAAACGCCGAACCAGCGAACGCCACAAGCCCCAGGCGGTCGCCCTCCAGCGCGTTGATCAAATCCTGCGCTGCAAATTTCGCCCGCTCCAGCCGATTGGGCCGCACGTCATTGGCCAGCATGGAACGGGAAGTATCCACGGCGATCAGCACATCGCGGCCCTTGCGCTTGGCCTCTTCCACCGTATAGCCGTAGCGCGGCTGGGCCAGCGCGACCGCAAAGCACGCGAGCGCACCGAGTATGAGCGCCCCGTGCAGACGGCGTTTGGCAAGGCTCACGCTGCCCGCAAGAACCGGTTGCAGACGCGCGGCCACCAAGCGTTCCAGCAGTTGCAGGCGGCGGCGTTCCCCCCATGCAAGCAGCCCCACCAGCAGCGGCAGAACCGCCAGCGCACAGAACCACAACGGCTCGCCAAACGTCAGAGCATGGGTGAACAGAGGGTTCACGGCAGCCTCCTCCACACGGTTTGCGCCAACAGCGTCTGCACCAGCAGCAGGCCCGCGCCCGCAGCCAGGAACCACGGGAAGAGATCCCGGTATTGACGGTATTGTTTCATTTCAAAGGACGACTTTTCCAGCGCGTCGATCTGCTTGTAAATCCCCTCCAGCGAACGCGTGTCGGTCGCGCGGAAGAACTGGCCGTTGCCGATTTCCGCAATCTGTTTGAGCGATGCAACATCAATGGGAAACTGGCGCTGTTCATAGCCCAAAATCCGCCCGCCCAAGCGCTCCATCACGGGAAACGGAACCGGCCCCTCGGTGCCCGCGCCAATCGTGTAAATTTTTGCGCCGAGGGCCCGCGCGGCTTCTGCGGCGGTTGCGGGAGAAATCTTGCCCGCGTTGTTGTCGCCATCCGTCAGCAAAATAATGACGCGGCTCTTCGCATTCTTGTCACCCCGGAGCCGGTTGGCGGCGGAGGCAATCGCCGAGCCGAT
>SESB01000295.1_pt1 | contig 36762 bp, 34 predicted proteins | sample 3171441 | NCBI WGS metagenome assembly SESB01 (sample SAMN06051867, study PRJNA518727) | freshwater metagenome | biome: subpolar coniferous forest; feature: holomictic lake; material: water; isolation source: holomictic Lake 227, 6 m depth | place: Canada: near Kenora, Ontario | collected... | reverse complement strand
GTGGTATAATACGGCAGAAACTCCGTTCCGGCTTTTGCAATGTGTTCTCTATGCTTTTGCGCGCGCACCCATTCGGCGCAGTGCCGCCTGCCCGCAACTGGCGAAGCACAGCAGCGACAATGCCGCCCATGTCCCCGGCTCGGGTGCGACAGTGGCGGGGGTGGCATTCAGGGCAACGGCATCCAGAAAATTTCCGTAAGATCCCGGCGTGAGAGACGCGAAGGAGACCCGGATGGTGTCCCCTTTGGAGAGGATTGTGGATTCGGTGGCGCTTGTGTAGAAGCCCCAGTTGCTGGTGCCGTCCGAGTAGGTTTTGGCAAAAAGCGTGATGTCATCCGCCGTGCCGTAGATGCCGTCCGCGCCCAGATCCGTGATCGCAAAGCGCATCGACTCGACCGCCAACCGGCCCCGGTGCGCCAGTTGAAAGGTCAGCTTCTCCCCCGCTGCAATGCCGGTGACATCTTGATAAAGGGTCTCCTGCATGTTCGCATTGATCTCCGCAAACTGGTTGCCTTCAAAAGCGGAAACGCCACTGAAGGGGGTGCTCCAAACCTCGATTTTCTGGTCGGAAGCCGTGGACTTCCACCCCGGAACCTTGGATTGATCCATGATCGAGTAAGTGCCAGTGGGGAGGGTGGGTGCTTCAAAGCCGGCATTCACCAATAAGTTGGCGTGCAGGGAAGTGGGCAAACACAGGGCTGCCAGCGCAACGCTCGCGAGGGTGGTGTGTTTAAGACGAAGTGGAATCATGGTGTGCATCCTATTCTAGTGTCCTGTCAGGCAACTTCCTTTCATAATTCCAGCCCCTTTTCCGATTTTTCAGCGTTGCTTCCTCGGGCAATATCTTCAGATATTGCCTTTCGGTCGCGCCTTGAAAAATGCGAAAAATGGACTCGGAATTATTTCATTAACTTACCTGACAGGACACTAACACACCCATTTATTTAGCAGAATCCGCACGTGAAGTAAAGGAGTGGTAATACGTATATCTTTTGCGATGTCATGGGGTGTGCGTTCACTTCATCCCTCATCTCCGAACCCTGTTTTGAGGAGGAGGTGTTATGAAGGGATGGAGCCGCAAGGCGCGGATTTTGGGAACAGTCGGGGTCTTGGCGGGGATCGCATTGCCGGTCTGCGCGCAAGCGCAGGGGATGGGGCTCAAGACGGGAAGTCTTTATGCCATTGGATTCCAGGACGGCGCTGGCCCTGGGCCCGCGCCCGTTGCCGCCAATGCTGCCACGCCACCACAGAGGGCGGTGGCAACCTACCGGGTGCTCGGGGTGTCAGGCGACCAGCAATGGTATCGTTTGAAGATGGTGGTGCGGAACCCGCAAGGCGGCTGGCTCACGCCGCAGGGAGCGCCCGAGGTTTGGGTGAACCTGGCCTATGCAATGTGGGTGCAGGAGGTGACGCGGTAAGTCTCAATCCGGCAGAAGGGCTCGCGCAAAAGCCCCCAAGTTACTCTTCCTTGGCGACCGGGGAGATGCGCGAACGTGCCTTGGGTGTGGAAGAGCGAACCGGGACGGATGCTGTTTTTGGCGTGGCGGGTTTTACGAGATCGCTTTTAGCCGCAATGGCGAGCGGCAAGCGAATCTCCCCGTGCGTTTTGACATGCTCTACATAGGCTTCAAGGCAGGCGCGGCAAACCGTGGAGACATCAAGCCCGGTAAGCTTGCACGTTGCCTCCAAATTGGCCGCAAGCTGGGGGGAGAGCCTGACAGTGATTCTGGTATCTTTGGGCATTGCCACCATTCTAGCCGATTGCGTTGGTTTTACAAACCAAACAAAATATTGACACGGTCATCCGAAGTCTGACATTGTCTGCCAATGTTTCGAAAACGAAATGGAAAAATCCGGATTCGCATATCCGCAAAAGCAGCGAAGGATATTGAGGAAGTGTCTGTGCGAACCCGCACGCCGAAATCCGACATCGGAGCCGCCGCCCTGGAATTCGGTCTTCCCAAAATTCTTTCCGGCGAACTGAAAATTTCCCCCTCACTTGTCGGTCCATCGCCCGAAACAGAATAGCAATCATGTTGGACAAAGGGATTATGCTGATATTGGGAGTTAATGTGCTGTTCATTTTTGCGATCATCGTGGCGGCAATGTGGAGCGGTGATGCACGCTCAAGCAAACACGCATGTTGCCGTTGCGGGGAGCCGGAGGCATCTTATTGGATCCATAATGTCGAGGGGCGATTTTGCAAACATTGCTTTTATGATGCTGTGGAAAATTTATGGTTTGCAAAAGCCGCTTCGCTGGAATCTGACCGCAATGGGGATGGCGTTGGCGCTTCCGGACAGGAGGCAAAGGAATGAGCGGACTCTCTTTTCCCTCTTGGGTGGGATGGGTGTTCTTCGCGTTATGGGTGCTCGGTTTGACCGCTTTGGTTTGGGGGCTGTTTGAGTTGAAAACCAGAGCTGTGGAAGAGGAGATGGTGGAAGGCGACGAACCGATGAGACATGAGCCGGGGTTCGCCTTTCAAGATGAGGCAGGCTCGGCTGCGGTCGCTACGGGCCTTCATGAAGTGCGCCAAACTTTTGAGGCGCATCTGCTGCAATATCTATCAAGGAATCCATTCCCACCGGGTTCGAGCCCGCTTGCCTCAAACTCCCGTTTCCCCAAAAGAACCATGAAGGCATCGATATCCAACATTCTGGTTTCCAGTGGCTGTTACGATAAGCAAAGCCATTCACCGCCTGTCAACTGAGCGCCGAAGTGGCTGTGCTTTCCCAGTCGGCTCAAGTCGGTTAATATTCCCGCGCCAACAAATACTCGGCGATGATCTGCAGGGTGTCGCCTTTCTTTCCGAACGGCTTGAGCGCGGCGAGCGAGGCGGCGGTGAGGCGTTGGGCTTCCTTGCGCGCTTTTTCCAGGCCGAGCAGGGCGGGGTAGGTGGCTTTTTGAGCCGCCACGTCTTTCCCGGCGCTTTTGCCGAGCTTTTCGCTGGTCTGGGTGACGTCGAGGATGTCGTCGATGACCTGGAAGGCGAGCCCGAGGTTCATCCCGAACGCGGTGAGGGCTTCCAGCTTGGCAGGGGTGGCGTTGGCGCTCATGCCGCCGAGCCGGATGGAGGCGGTGAGCAGCGCAGCGGTTTTGGCTTCGTGGATGAACCGCAATTCCCGCAGGGAGAGCTTTTTGCCTTCGCCTTCGAGATCTGCCACCTGGCCCGCGATGAGCTGGCGGCTCCCGGCGGCGTGGGAGAGTTCTTTGAGGAGCGCGGCGACGGGATAACGCGCGGTCCCCTGCGCGGCGGTGAGGATTTCAAAGGCGACGGTGAGCAGGGCGTCCCCGGCGAGCACGGCGATCCCTTCGCCAAAGACCTTGTGGCTGGTGGGGCGGCCCCGGCGCAGATCGTCGTCGTCCATGCACGGGAGGTCGTCGTGGATGAGCGAGTAGGTGTGGATGCACTCCACGGCGCAGGCGGCGGGCAGCGCCGGTTCCAGCGCGCCGCCGCAGGCCTCGGCTGCCGCGAGGCAAAGGACGGGCCGCAGCCGTTTGCCCCCCGCGAAGAGCGAGTAGCGCATCGCCTTGTGCATGGTGGCGGGCTTGACGGTGGCTTTGGGGAGGAATCCGTCAAGCGCCTGATCCACGAGGGCGCTGCGGTCGGTGAGGTAGTCCTTCAAAATCATGGCACGGGAAGAAAATCAGGAAATCAGGAGAAAGAAAATCAGGAATACAGCCCCTTTTGAAAAAGGGGTATCCTATCCCAGCTAAAATACGTGTTTTGAAGATGCTGCTTCTGTCTTTTCCTGATTTCCTGATAGATTTTTAGATGCGTGAGCCCTGCGTGACAGATCACCGCGTAGAAAACGGGGTGGAGAGCAGGGGGCCACGAGAAGCCCTGTTTTTCTGGTTCCACGCGCCGCATGCGTCGGAAAGGTTCTTGGCAAGCACACTCTCGCCGCACTCCATGCAGCCCAGAACCCACGTGCCGCTTGGAAATTCCACCGCCATCAACTCCGCATCACAACCGGGATGGTTTTCAACGGGAGGATGCTTGAAATCCCTCTTTTCGCTGGAGCTTTTGATTACCAAAACGCCCCCTTCTTTTCTGGTTCGAGAGGGCGACTCCCAAGCAGGGAAGTCCGGGGTGGCGGGCAGTAAACAAGCATGCAAGCCGGGTTTTCTTCATCCATGCCTCCAAGCTATCGCGAAGGGGAAAAGGGCGGCAAGAATGCAGAACCCTGACTTGGGTGGCGGTGGAAATCCCATTGCGCCTGCAACAATTTCCCCATTCTTGGCACTCGGCGCTTTCGCCGCATAGGGGGCTATTTTGGATGGTTTCCGGCAAAGAGAACCGGAACCGAACCGCGCCATAAGTGCGAATAGTGGGATGTAACCATTCTTCAGGAAGACATGGCAGAGCCAAGCAAGCGGCGGCATACGGAGGGAGATATAAATGATGCAGATTCCTACCAAAGATACTCCAGACTCTCCTGCCGCGTCATGGGCGGGGAAGCCGGTCGTTGACATGCGCCGACTCTGGAATTGCGCAGATGAAGACAAGCAGGAATTGCAACGGTTGGTGGGCAATTACCTGCGGGAGATGGAGGCGCAGTTGGGCAGGATGGAAGTGGCGCTGGCGGCGGGGGATTGTGCAGAGATGACCCGGTGGGCTCATCGAAGCTGCGGAGCGAGCGCCACTTTCGGGATGGTTGCCATTACCATCCCGCTGTATGCGCTCGAACACTTGGGACGTGCGCAGACCCTTGAGGGAGCCGAGATCCACTTGGCTCAAGCCTGGAGACAGTTGGAGTTAATTCGTGATTTTTTCCAAACTCAACCGGAGACAAAGGGATGAAGACGGACACGAAAAAAATCCTGATCATCGAGGATGACGAGTTGATCGCCGACATTTACAAGCGGCACTTTGAATCGGCAGGCTTCGAGGTGTGTGTTGAGAAAAACGGCGCGGAGGGTTATTATCGGATTTTCAGGTTCCACCCCGATGCCGTTCTGCTCGACCTGCTCTTGCCGGGCATGGATGGCCCCACAATCATCCGAAAATTTCGGGCTCAAAAAGGTTTCACCACGCTTCCCATACTCGTTTTCACCAACGCCTATCTGGGTGACATGGGCCGGGATGCGGTAAGCGCGGGAGCGACGCTGGTATTTAACAAGGCAACGACAACGCCACAGCAGATTGTGGCTGCCGCCAACGATTTGTTCAGTGGCAAAATCAAAGCGCCCGTTGCGTCGCCACCCCAGGCAGAGTCCGCGCCCCGGGAGGAAAACCCGGCGCTTAGCCTGTTTGCGGAATCTTCGTTTAGCTCAGGGGATGCCACAAAGCCGGACGCGGTTGCCCCTGACGCACCTGCGCCAAAACCGCCCCAGCCCGATGCTCCCCCCGCGGATGAACTCGAAAACCAGATCGCCTTTCAAACGGCAGCGCGGGGCGGGTTTCTCGGGAAAGTTGCCAACCGCATCGACGCCATGCGGGATATCGTGCGCCAGTTCAAGTTGAATGCGGGCGGAGCGCCCAAGGCGGAGACGTTCCTTGAGCTGTCGCACCTTGCGCATACGATCAGCGGAGGCGCCGCCATCGTTGCGCTCGATTATCTGGCGCGTCTGGCGGCGGCGCTCGAAGCCTTTGCGCGGGAGCTTTCCGAATGTCCCGCCCAGTTTGGCGTGCCGCAAAGATATACCTTGGCGAAAACCATCGACATGATTGCGCGTCTGGCAACCTGCGGCCCATCCTGCCAGGTCAAAGAGTTTAGCCGCTTCCATGTGCTGGTGGTTGATGACGATGAATTTTCCCGCACGTTGATGGGGAGAGCGTTCGACTGGGCGAACCTCTCCCATGTCGCCACCGGTCGCTCGGAAACGGCTTTGGAATTACTGCGGGAAAACAAGTTCGATCTGGTGATCTTGGATGTGAACATGGATGGGCTGTCGGGTTTCGAAATTTGTGCGGCTTTGAGAAAAATGGATCATCTTCTCAACTGCCCCGTCATTTTCGTGACCGTTCTGAGTGATTTCCATAGCAAGATGGTTTCCCTCCAAACGGGGGGGAAGGACTTCATTGTCAAACCGTTTGCGCCCATGGAACTCGCCCTCAAATCCATTCTCTACATGATTGGCGCGCAGCTCGGGCCGGAAGCTCTTTCTGACGCGAGCCCGCCGGAGCCGGGGATGAAATGATTCGCCTGGGGTAAAGCGTTCTGCGTACTTGCGGATTGCGGAAGGCGACTGGGGCTGGTAGGCTCCACTTTCCTTTTGATCCGATGAGCACGAACTACAAAGAGACGCTGAACCTTCCCAAAACGGACTTCCCCATGAAGGCCGACCTGATCACCCGCGAGCCCGCACGGCTGGCGCAATGGGAGGCGCAGGCGCTCTACGCCCGGATTCAGGAGGCCCGCAAGGACGCCCCGCTCTTCGTGCTCCATGACGGCCCCCCCTTTGCCAACGGGGATGTGCACATGGGCACGGCGCTGAACAAGACACTCAAGGATTTGATCGTCAAATCCAAGACCATGCTCGGCTACCGCGCGCCGTTCATTCCCGGCTGGGACTGCCACGGGCTGCCCATCGAGTTCAAGGTGGTGAAGGAAAGTCGCGGGCTTTCGCCGCTGGAAATTCGCCAGAAATCCGAGGCTTACGCCCGCAAATACATCGACATCCAACGCCGCCAGTTCCGTCGGCTCGGGGTGTTTGGGGATTGGGAAAATCCCTACCTGACGCTCGCGCCGGAATACGAGTGCGAGATCATCCGCGCCTTTGCCACGTTTATCGACAAGGGGCTCGTCTACCAGAGCATGAAGCCGGTTTATTGGAGCACCGGGGCGCAGACCGCGCTGGCCGAGGCCGAGGTGGAATACGCCGACCGCACCGATCCCGCAATTTTTGTGAAGTTCGCCATCGAATCCGGCCCGCTGGCGGGCAAGGCGAGCATGGTCATCTGGACCACCACACCGTGGACGCTCCCGGCCAACGTGGCCATTGCCGTCCACCCGCGCCACAAGTACGTGTGCAAGAACTTCAAGCATGTGGAGACGGGCCGCCATGAGGTGCTCGTGGTTGCCGAGGCGCTGCTGGGGCAGTTCCGCGAAACCACCGGTTGGGAAGCCGTGGCCGGGGAAACGCACGCATTCACCGGCGCGGAACTCGACGGCACGCAGACGCGCCATCCGTTCCTGGATCGCACTTCGCCCATCATTCTCGCCGATTTTGTGACGCTGGAGACCGGCACGGGGCAGGTGCACATCGCGCCGGGCCACGGTGCGGACGACTACACCGCAGGCATGAAATACGGGCTCCCCATTCTCTCTCCGGTGGACGAACACGGGCGCTTCACCGAAGAGGTGGGCATGGCCATGTGGACGGGGAAATACGTTTTCGAGGCCAACGCCGATGTCGTGGAGCACTTGCGCACGACGGGCGCGCTGATGGGAGAACAAAGCTACACGCATTCTTACCCGCATTGCTGGCGCTCCAAAACGCCGGTGGTCTTCCGCGCGGTGGAGCAGTTCTTTATCCGCATCGACGCCATCCGGCAGCAGGCGCTTACGGAAATCGACGCCGTGAACTGGCTCCCGCACTGGGGCCGCAACCGCATCTACGGAACGGTGGAATCCCGGCCTGACTGGTGCATCTCGCGCCAGCGTTCCTGGGGCGTGCCGTTGCCGGTGTTTTACAGCGCGGAGGGGATGCCGATCCTCGACGCCGCCGCAGCCCGCAAGGTGGCGGATCTGGTGGAGACGCACGGGACGAATCTCTGGTTTGAAAAGGACGACGCTTGGTGGGCGCAAGCGGTGGGGCTGCCCGCCGGGACGACGCGGCGCAACGACACGCTCGACGTCTGGATTGATTCCGGCGTCTCGCACACGGCGGTGGTCAAGAAGCGCCCGGAACTCCGCTTCCCCGCAGACATCTACCTGGAAGCGACCGACCAGCATCGCGGCTGGTTCCAGTCCTCACTCATGACCAGTGTGGCGATGCACGGGCAGGCGCCTTACAAGACCGTCATCACGCACGGGTTCGTCGTGGACAAGGACGGCAAGAAAATTTCCAAGTCGAGCAGCTACCAGAAGCCGATGGACGCCGAGCATTTCGTCGGCAAATACGGCGCGGACATCGTGCGCCTCTGGGTTTCGAGCGTGCAGTTCACCGATGAGGTGCCGTTCTCCGAGGAAGCGTTTACGCGGCTCGGCGAGGCCTACCGCCTCTTCCGCAACACGCTGCGCATTTTGTTGGCGAACCTGAACGACTTTGACCCGGCCCAGCATACCGCTCCGCGCGAGGCGTGGACGGTTGTGGATCGCTGGGTGATGTCCCGCCTCCAGGGGGTGATCGGCGCCTGCCGCGAGGCGTATGACGCCTACGAGTTCCGCCGCGTGTTCCAGACGTTGAACCAGTTCTGCGCGGTCGATCTGAGCGCGCTTTATGTGGATATCACCAAGGATCGCATGTATTGCGACGGGACGGAATCCCCGCGTCGCCGCGCCACGCAGACCGTCATGCACGCGGTGTTCAACGCCCTCACGCGGCTGCTTGCGCCAATCCTTGTCTATACGGCGGACGAAGCATTCGAGTTCGCGGGCAATCCCGTGGGCGCGGTGCATTTGCAGACGTTCCCCGAGATGGACGCGACGCTGGCGGATGCCGCGTTGGAGGCCCACTTCGAGACGCTGCTCGCCTTGCGCGGGGTGATCGCCCAAGCAGTGGAACCGGCCCGCAAGGAGAAGCTCATCGGCAACGCGCTGGAAGCGGCGGTGACGCTCCAAATTGCGGACGCCGCGCTGTTCGCCCAATTACAAGGGCGCGAAACGGAACTTGAGGAGTTCTTCATTCTCAGCAAGCTGACCCTTGAAGCCGGAGCCGAAACCAAGGCCGTGCTCATCCGCACCCCCGACGCCAAGTGCAGCCGTTGCTGGCGGCACAAGCCGACCGTGGGCGCGGATGCGAAACATCCCGAACTGTGCGACCGCTGCGCGGAGGTGGCGGGATAGAGGAAGGTCTCGCGCAAAGAGCCGCCAAGGCGCAAAGAAATGCGAGTCAACGAAGCGCAAACTCCTCGTTCCCAAGCTCCAGCTTGGGAACGCACTTGTCTGCGAAGCTCCTGCTTCGTAGCGCGCGCCAAGGAAACAGAGTTTCCAAGACACCTGCATTCCCAATCAGGAGATTGGGAACGAGGAGTAAGAAAATCATGAGAAACACTTCTTCCCATCGCCCACTCTCTTTCCCGCTGCTCCTTGCGGCAGTCACATTGCCGCTTTACCTGCTGGATCAGGCAACGAAGTGGGCGGTGCTGCATTATGTGAACTACGGGGAGGAGATACCGGTGATCCCCGGTTTTTTTGACCTCGTCCACTGGCGCAACTTCGGCGCGGCGTTCAGCCTGTTTAGCGACAAGACCGCCCACTCCAACGCTTTCTTCATCGCCCTCTCCGCGGTGGCGCTCTTGGTGTTGGCTGTGCTGGCGTGGCGCGGGAAGTTTGCGGATCGCCTGAGCCGTTGGGGCTGGGCTTTCTTGCTGGCGGGGATTCTTGGCAACCTCACCGACCGCATTTTCCAAGGCTCAGTGATCGATTTCCTCCTGTTCAATCTGCACGTTCCCTTCGCCAACCCGTGGCCCGCATTCAACGTGGCTGACTCGTGCATCTTCCTCGCGGCGGGACTGTTTATCTGGCAGTCGTTCCGGGAGTCGAATTCTGCCACCCCTGCGGGGTGAAACGCATGGGGTTCCAACCGGGGGTGTCGCTTTGCTCAACCCCCGGCTATTGTCTGTGAACCCTTCGGGTTCGCCGGTGCCGTTTGCAAGTGCCGGCTTTTTGCAGTCGCAATTTTTTGCGCCTCTTGCGCCTTTTTGCGGCTGCTTCCTTTACCCTTCCTTGCCCGCGGAGAACGCTTTGGCGATGAACTCGCCCACTCCGTAGTATTCCCGGGTGTCGGGCGCGAAAAGGAGCGGTTTGATTTTGTGGATGTCCGCTTTGCCTTCCGCATTCAAGGCGGATGGGTCGATTTTCACATCCAGGACTTCGCCGACGAACTGCGTGTGCAGCCCGAGTTCGGCGGTGTGGACGAGTCGGCATTCCAGGACGAGCGGGAATTCGGCAACGTAAGGGGCGTCCACCAGTTCGCTCCGCACGGGCGTGAGCCCTGAGGTGGTGAATTTATCGGCATCCCGGCCCGAGGCGAGGCCGAAGTAGTCAGCCTGGCGCACCTGTTCCTCGCTGGGGATGCTCAGGGTGAACGCTTTGCGATCCACGATGTTTTGATAGCTGTAGGTCGCTTTGCGCAGCGAGATGTTGACGCACGGCGGCTGGGAACAGCAGATGCCACCCCAGGACGCGGTCATGACGTTGGGTTTGCCCTCCGCATCATAGGTTCCCACCACAAGAACCGGCGTCGGATAAAGAAGGGTTTTAGGGCCAAGGGAAGTTTTCATAAGACCTAAAAAAGATCGTCCGCCACGACGCTGGTCTGCGCGCGGGAGGCCAGCAGGCGGGCTTGTTTGACGACGGAAGCGGGGGCTTCATCGAACCGGTAGCCGTGGCAGTTGGGGCAGGTGGCGGCGCGGAGGGTGACAATCGACTCGCAGCCTTCACAGACTTTGAATTCTGCGGGTTTTGCGATGATTTTTTCCGCCTTGCGGGCGCGCTCTTTAAGATGGATCTCTTCCGGTGTCGTCACACCTTAAGTTTCCAAGCATGGAGGTCAAATGCAAGGATTAACCCGCCCGGGCAAACACATCTGACTTGAAAGGCAAAAGGAAATCTGGAACTCAGGAACTCAAGAAGAGGGAAAGCGAATTACCCATTTTGAAAACTGCATCCTCTCCCAGCTAAAATACCCGCTCTGAAGAGGTTGCTTCTGTCTTTTTTCCTGATTTCCTGAGTTCCTGATAGATTTTTGATGCGTTGGCCGTGATTAACCCGCTGGTTGCGGCGATCCCTTGAGGGCGTGGTGAATAACGGAGATCAGTTGCCCGGCGCTGTAGGGCTTGGAAAGGAATGAGCGGACGTTCAATTGTTGCAGCTCGTTGTAGCGTTTTTCCGAGGCCTGTCCTGTGGAGGCGATGACCGGGAGCGAGGGGCTGATTTCTTTGAGCGCCCGTGTCAACGTCAAGCCATCCATCACGGGCATCGCCAGATCGGTTAGCACGGCCCTGATGCTTGAGCCATGTTTTTTGAAAAGATCCAACGCCTCCTTGCCCTCGGCTGCCGTCAAGGTGGTGTAGCCGCTTTGGACAAGGATCGTATGCGCCATCTTGCAGATGGAAGGTTCGTCGTCGACGATAAGGATCAACTCGCCTTGTCCCGGAGGCAGCGTGGCATCCTTCTGGAGGCTGGAACGCGCTTGGCATTTTACCGTGGCGGGAAAATAGACGCTGAATTTGGAACCTTTGCCGACCTTGGATTCAACCCTCATAAAGCCGCCGTGGCTTTTCACGATGCCCAACACCGTCGAAAGTCCCAAGCCGGTGCCTTTATCCGGAGCCTTGGTGGTGAAGAAGGGATCAAAGATTTTGTGAAGGATCTCACGGGGCATACCGCTCCCGGTGTCGGTGACGTTGATCCGGACATACTGGCCGGGTTTGGCCTCGGGAACCTTCGCGGCGAAGCGTTCGCAGACTTCGAAGTTCTTGGCGCACAAGGAGAGCTTGCCTCCCTCGGGCATGGCGTCGCGCGCATTCACGCAGAGGTTGACAAAGACCTGGTGCAACTGGGTGATATTTCCGGTAACGTTCCAGAGTCCCTCGGGCAGCGCGACCTTGAAGGTGATGGTTTTGGGGAGGGTTTCTTTGAGGAACCTCTCGACTTGAGTGATTAACGTGCGCGGTTCCAGGATTTTCTGTTGGCCTTTTGCTCCCCTGGCGAAGGTGAGGACTTGGTTGACAATATCCGCTCCCCGCTGCGCGGCCTCCTGGATGATGAAAACAAGTTCCTTGGCGGTTTCCTTCGAGAGGTCTTCTCCAAGGATGGAGGAGGACATGATGATCGGCCCCAGGATGTTGTTGAGATCATGAGCGATGCCGCCCGCCAGCGAGCCGATGCTTTCCAAGCGTTGGGTGCGCAATAGGTGCTCTTCCATGTCCTTGCGCGCGGTGATGTCCCGGGCGATGCCGAGTTCTCCAACAATCTGGCCGCCGTGGATTTGAGGAATGCCCGTGAATTCACCAATGGCATACTGACCGGATTTGCACAGGACGCGCAATTCATGGCGGCTGGTCGTTTTGCCCCGGCAGGTTTTCTTAAACGTGTCCAGAGCGCCGGGAATATCTTCGGGATGGATGAGATCGGTAAAGGCTTTGCCAATCCATTCCGAGCGAAGCCACCCGGTAAACCTTTCGAACTCAAGGTTCAGGAAGGTGACTTTTCCGGTTGCTGCATCGAACTCGTAGATGACATCGGGCAGCTTTTCCACCAGCACGCGGTAGCGTTCGTCGCTTTTCCTGAGCTCCCGTTCGATCTCCTCGCGCTCGGCGAGTTCTGCCGTCAGCCGTGCGTTGGTAGCGAGAAGCTCCGCCATACGCTCCTGAAGGCATTTCTCTGTCTTGGCTGCGTGAGCCATTGAGGAATTGCTTTGTTTGATGGGGGATGTCATCAGTTGTATAACTCGCCGAGAATAAGTGCGTTACCCCATCATTCTTAGGCGTTTATGTCAAGAATGACTCTCCCAAAAGCACGGGATATACGCCATAACCCGTAGACTTGAGACCGGTAAAAACGCAGGGGAAGATCAGTTTTTTCCCATCAAACGTCCCGATTGGCATGGACGTTGCTTAAACAAGTGCACAATGTTATTTAAACAATATACCCATACCCGTTGTGCGCACGCTGTGCGCGGAGTTCTCCTGGCCCTGGCCGGGGTGTTTGTGCTGACCCAGAGCGCTTGGAGCGCGGCGTTTACGTGGGATCCAAGTCCCGATGCCAATATTGCCGGCTACCGGCTCTACTACGGTTCTGCGAGCGGCAACTATACCCAATCCGTGGATGTCGGCAACGTCACCCAGGCCACGGTCGCCAATTTGACAGCGGGAGCCACGTACTACGCTGCGGTGACCGCCTATAACACGGCGGCCCTCGAGAGCGTGAAGTCCAATGAGGTTTCCTTTGTTGCGGCGATGACTCCAGCCAACATCCCGCCCACGGTGAGCCTTACCAGCCCGGTTAGCGGAGCAAGCTATGCCGCGCCTGCCAACATCAACTTGAGCGCAACCGCCAGTGACAGCGACGGCTCGGTGACTTCTGTGGAGTTCTATAATGGAACCACCCGTCTTGCCGCAGTGAGCGCAGCGCCCTACACGTTCACTTGGACGGGCGTGGCAGCGGGGTCTTACCCCCTCACGGCCAAGGCCTATGACAACGCGGGCGCGGTGACGACCAGCGCGCCGATCACTGTGACGGTCTTGGGCGCAACGGTCAACAAGCCGCCGACAGTGAGCCTGACGAGCCCGGCGAACGGAGCGAGCTTCACGCCTCCGGCCACCGTTACGGTGAGCGCGACCGCCGCTGACAGCGATGGCACGATCACCAAAGTGGAGTTCTACAACGGCACCACCCTTCTGGCAACCAAGACGACCAGCCCCTATAGCGTCACGTTCACCGGGGTGCCTGCCGGAACCTATATCCTAACGGCCAAAGCCTATGACAACTCCGGCGCAGCCACAGCCAGCGCGCCTGCCACGGTGAATGTTGCGAAAGCGGTGACCACGGCCAATAAACCGCCCACGGTGAGCTTGACCAGCCCGGTGGGAGCCACACAGCTCAAAGCCCCGGCCACCATCACCTTGAGCGCGGCGGCCAGCGACAGCGATGGCACGATCACCAAAGTGGAGTTCTACAACGGCTCATCCCTGCTTGCGACGAAGACGACCAGCCCGTATAGCGTCACGTTCACCGGAGTTCCGGTCGGCACCTATACCGTCACCGCGCGTGCTTATGACAACGCGGGGGCTTCCACAACGAGCGCAGCCGTTACCGTGACGGTCACGCTTTAACCCAAGCCCAAACAACGCAAAAAATTTCGGGGGTTGCCGTTCTATGCGGCAACCCCCGATCTGTTTTTGAATGGTTGAATAATGGCTAGAACAAGCTTTCCGGGACGTAGATCACGTCGTTGGCGTTGACGTAGGTCGCAGGCACCGTTTTACCCTTCAAGGCGCCGCTCAAATCGAGCGTGCTGGGCTGGTGCTGGCCGTTCATATTGCGCAGAATGAGCACTTTCTTGGGGTTTGCGAAACCGGCTTGGAATCCCCCCGCTTCCATGATGGCTTCCAGAACGGTGGTGGGCCGGTCGAACAACAATTTGCCCGGTTTGTTCACGTAACCCGAGACATAGACCGGCATGGAGCTGTTCTCCACGGCGACCACCACTTCGCTGTTGCGCAGTTGCGACTTGTAGGTGGTGCAGAGTTCCCGTTGCAAGTCGCCGGGATTTTTCCCCTCGGCGATAATCTCTCCCACCATCGGCAGGCTGATCCGCCCATCCGAGCGCACTTTTTGGATCTGGTTGAATTCGGACGCTCCGGAGAACGAGAGCCGCACCACGTCGCCGGGAGCCAGGCACCCGCGCGTCGGGCTCACCGGGCGCTCCGAGATCGCGATGGTCTTGGTGGTTTGGCAGCCGCTGCAGAAGAGGAGCACGGACAAGAGCAACGCGGCGATGCCAACCCCATTTTTGAGAAAGGGGCGTTTCCATTGTGAGAGAGAAGGAGTGAGGTTCATAGATGGAGATGTTTTGCCGGGAGAGGTGGATTGAAGGGGGGATCTGCTTTCATATCGATTTTCCGCTGCGGGACGCATGGGTCGAGGTTTCCTGAGGGAGTGGCGGGAGAAAGCCGGATTCCGCTTTTGCGCGTGCAAAAAAGCGGCCGCGCAAGATCGTGAGGATATTGCTTCCCAAAGCCCGGTTGAGATGAGAGAGGCACCAGAGCGAGGCTGCCGCCGTCAGCGCGCCTCCCATCACCAACCCGAGCGGCGAGGGGGCCAGGCGCATTGCCAGCAGGAGGAACGCGGTAAAGCCGATGCTGGTAAGGAGCACGTTTTTGGATTCGCGCGACCAGGTGAACCCGGTGATTTTATGGCCGACGACCGACATGCAGATCGTGGCGAGCGCCATGAAAAGCAGCAGGCCGCTGCCGCAACCCTCCAGCCCCCAAAGGTGCAGAAACAAGGCGATGATGGCGATCTCCATGGCGGCGGAGACGGTCTCCAGAAGCACCATCGTTTTGCCCAGCCCCTTGGCCAGAAGAATGTATGAGAGCGGCCAGCAGGCCACCCGCAGTCCCATGCCCAGGATTTGCCAGCGGATCAAGCCCGCCGCCGCCACAAACTCCCCCGAGTAAAAAATGCGCATCACCCACGGGGCGAGCAGGAGCGTCACCAGCAGCCCCGGCAAGGCCATCAAGACGCCCATTTCCGCTTGCTGGTTGACCAGTCGGTTGACCGCCGCGTGGTCATCCGCAACGGAGGTCAGGCGCGGGTAGAAATCCGCTCCCATGGCGTTGATGATGATGCCGACATAGAGCAGGGAAATGTTGGAGGCGGCGGTGTAGAGGCCGATGGCGTGCATGCCAAGCTCGTGGATGACCAGAATGCGCACGGCGTAGGCAACCCCGGAAGCCAGCAAGCCGAGCGCGAGAAAGGAGGCGCCCATGCCCAGCAGAGGCCGGGCTTCCTGGAAGGTTTCCCGCCACGGGAGGCGGGTGTTTGGAAAATCCACTTTGCGCGCATACCACCAGGAAGTGAGAATGCCAAAACCGGCCACCGCGACAAGGAACGGAGCCACGCCGCGATCCCGCAGGAAATAGACCAGCGCGATGCTCGCCACGGTGCCGAAGAGCGAGCCCAGAAGATTGCAGGCCGCAAGCTCCTTTAGCTTGCGCAGGCCTTGCAGCAGCGCCGTCTGGCCTGCGGAAATCCCCCCGAAGAGCAGCGTGAGCGAAACGAGCGCAACGCCCCCTGTGTAGTGGTCGTTGCCGAAGGTGGCGACGGTCAGCGGTTTGGCCAGAATCAAGACAAGCGCCATTCCCAGCAGGCCGGAAATCCAGGCCGCCCGGCGCAGGAGCGCCACGGTTCTGGCCATGCGCCGTTCATCCCCGGAGGCTGCCGCTTCGGCAATCTGCCGCACGCCGGCGGGGCCGATGCCGAGCCCGGTCAGGGTTCCGATCATGGCCGTCGCCGCTTGGTACATGCCCGCCAGGCCGATGCCCACCGGGCCGAGAAACAGAGCCAGAATTTTGACGCGGACGACGCCGATGAGGATGTTCAGAACCTGCGTGCCTCCAATCAACGCCGTCGATTTCACGATCTGCCCATAGGAATCCTTGTGTGAGTTGCTCATGGGTCGTTAGAGCGTTTTCAGTAAGAGATCGCCCTCGTTCCAAGGCTCCAAAATTCAGGAGAAACCCGGAGGGTTTCCAGCAAATAGCCGGGGGTTGAGCGTAGCGACACCCCCGGAACTCGCAAAGCAGGGATTTCACCCCGTAGGGGTGGCAGAAAGGCAGGCAACACCACGCGCTCTGCCACACCTGCGGGGTGAAAACGCTTCCTCGTCAGTTCCGGGGGTGTCGCTACGCTCAACCCCCGGCTATTGTCTCTAAACCCTCCGGGTTTATGCTGCAACTTATGCGTAATGGGTATCATGTGGTGCTAGTAGCTTTTAGATACTAGGGGAGGGCAAGGGCGAGTCCGCCCCATGTCAGCCCCGCTCCAAAGCCGATGAGGAGCGTGGGGCCTTCCAGGCCGTTCTCCGTTTGCTGATTGCACAACTCGTCAAAGGCGATCAACGGCGAGGCCGCTCCCGTGTTGCCATAGCGCTGCAGGTTGACCATAAAGCGTTCGATGGGGATGCCGGTTTTCTGCGCAATCGCAGCGAGGATGCGGATGTTGGCTTGATGCAGCACCAGATGACGCAGGTCGGATTTGCCAAGTTGGCAGGAGCAGCAAAGTTCCTCGATGAGCCTGGCGCCTTTTGCGACGGCAAAGTCAAAGACGGCTCTGCCTTTCATTTGGAAATAAAAAAGCTTCGGGTCTTTGAGGGTCGGAAGGGGAATGCGGCTTCCTCCGGCGAGAATGCGGATCAAGTCCGCTCCCCGTCCGTCCGTGTGCAGGATAGCGTGGGTGATGTAAGGTTTTTGGGGATGATCTGTAGCCTCCAGTAATACCGCTCCTGCGCCGTCGCCAAAGTAAGGGTAGGTGGAGAAGTCGTCCGGATCTTGAAAGCGGGAGAGAACTTCGGAGGCGAGGACGAGAATGCGCCGCGCGCAACCGCCCCGGAGCATGGTGTCGGCGGTCTGCAAGGCGACGATGGCGCCGGAGCAGGCGGCGTTGACGTCAAAAGCGAACGCGTTTTTCGCGCCGATCCTGCCCTGGATGATCGCGCTGGTTGCAGGCATCGGCTGATCCGGGGTGGAGGTTGCCAGAATGATGCCGTTGATGTCCGTTGCATCAAGACCCGCGCGACAGAGGCACCGCAGCGCGGCGTTCACCGCAAGATCCGAAGCGGCCTGGCTTTTCTCCGCATGCCTGCGTTCCAGAATGCCGGTCTTCGCGGCAATGTGCGGGAGGGACTTTGCGGAGAACTGGATCATGTCCTCATTTTTCACCACCCGTTCGGGCAGATAAGAGCCTGTGGATAAAATTTGGCTGACCATACGGAATCCCTAGGGTTCAGGCAGCGCCTGGCGGATCATGGCGATCACGTGATCCGCCTGTTCCGGCCGGGTGTGCGGGCCGAGCGGAAGGCTCAGAACCGTGGCGGCCAAGGCTTCGGCAATGGGCAGGCAGCCCAGCGGCAGACGGGCGTCGGCATAAGCGCCGCTGAGGTGCGGGGGAACGGGATAATGGATGAGTGTTTGGACGCCCAACGCTTCCAGCCGTTTCTGGAAGGCGTCGCGGCGCGCGTGGCGCACCACGAAGAGATGCCAGACGGGATCAGCCCACTCCGGCACGCAGGGAAGCCGCAGCGTTTCCTCGCTGGAAAGGGCGTCCATGTAGCGGCGGGCAAGGGTTTGGCGGCGCATGTTCCATTCGTCGAGCTTCGCGAGCTTGACGCGCAGGAACGCGGCTTGCAGTTCGTCCAGGCGCGAGTTGACCCCCTTGAAGTCATTATAGTAGCGCTTTTTGGAACCGTAGTTGCGCAGCGTTCGGATGCGTTCGGCCAGATGCGGGTCATCGGTGGTGACGGCTCCCGCGTCTCCCAGCGCGCCGAGATTTTTTGTCGGGTAAAAGCTGTGCCCAGCCGCATCCCCCAGCGCGCCGGTGCGGCGTCCCTTGTAGCGGGCTCCGTGGGCTTGCGCGGCGTCTTCGATGACCTTGAGCCCGTGGGCGCGCGCGATTTCCAAAAGGGGATCCATGTCCGCAGGAAGCCCGTAGAGGTGGACGGCAAGAATGGCCCGGGTGCGGGGCGTGATGGCCGCAGCGATGAGCGCGGGGTCGAGATTGTGAGTGCGCGGGTCGGGCTCAACGGGGATGGGCGTGGCCCCCACTTGGGATACGGCCAGCCAGGTGGCGATGTAGGTGTTGGAGGGGACGATCACTTCGTCGCCCGCGCCGATCTCATACGCGCGCAAAATCAGGTGGAGCGCGTCCAGTCCATTGGCCACGCCGACGCAGTGCTGCGAGCCGCAGTAGCGGGCGTATTCCTGCTCAAACGCCTCCACTTCAGAGCCCAGGACATACCAGGCGGACTCCATGAAGCGGCGGTAAGCGGCATCCAGGGCGTCCTTCAGTTCGGCATACGGCGAGGTGAAATCGACGAAGGGCACTTTCATGATTGGGGCTCGGAAATGGCTTTAAGGTAATCGTTGTAATTGCGGAAATAGTCCGCCTCGCAATACGGTTCCGAGGCGAGGACCAGGCAGACGGAGCCGGAGGAGAAATTGTCCATCTCGCGCCAGATCATCGGGGGGAGGTAAAGGCCGTTGTAGGAGCGGTTGAGGTGGATGCGCCGGGTGTCCCGGCCATCATACAGAATCACATCGAAGCTCCCGGACATCGCGATCAAAAACTGGTGGCAGGTTTTGAGCGCGTGCCCGCCGCGATCCGCGCCGCCGGGAACGTCATAGAGGTAAAACACGCGGCTGATGGAGAAGGCAACATGCTTGCAGCCCTCGACAAACGTGAGGTTGCCGCGCGGGTCTGCAATCTTTGGAAGCTCAAGTATTTTGCAGTCTTGGATGCTCATAAGAGGTCAGGTGCCGGTGGTCACCACGATGTCATCCACATTCATCTGGTAGGTGGTGAGGTAGGTCCACAAATCCGCCGTGATGCCCCCGCTCAGGTAGGCGGGCCGGCTGTCGAAGCCACTGTCGGTGACATCCATCATCTGGGCGCCGTCATAGGAGACCAGGATGCGCGCGCCTTGGAACGTCAGCTTGAGCGTGTGCCAGGTGGTGCCGACGCCCGGCAGGCTGACTTGCTTCATCGGCGTTCCGCTCCAGGTGTTCCAACTGCGGAACTTCACAAGCTTGAGCACCGAGGAGCCGCCCGAAGAGCCCTCCGGGTAAACCCAGGCTCCATAGCGTTCCCCGGTGGTCGCGTTGAGCCTGCCGCCCAGCCCTCCGCCGTAGGCCCCGCTCGGGAACTGAATCCGTCCTTGCAGCGTGTAATCCGTCCACGACGCGCTGTAAGAGGTGGCTGCGTAATTCTGGATGCCGCTGGTGCCCAGCAGCACGCCGCTGGGAACCGTCCATGTCCCAAGAACAATGTTCCACGGTGCGAGGGTGTTTTGGGAGAAGTCCGTGGAATACAAAATAGTGGCTGCCGCATTCACCGTAACGTTGATCGTTCCGCTGGTTGTCGCCGCGCCCTGATTGTCATACGCGCGCGCCGTGAGGGCGTAAGTGCCGGAGGCGACACCGCTCCAAGCGTAGCTGTAAGGGCTGGCCGTGCTGGTCGCAAGCAGGGTCGCGCCGTTGTAAAACTCCACTTTGGTGATGCTGCCGTTGGTGTCGGCAGCGGTCGCACTCAAGGGGATGTTGGCGGGCGCGGTGTAAAAGGAGCCGTTGGGCGGGCTGGTCAAACTCACGGTGGGCGGCGTGTTGACGTTCGTGGTGACAAGCAGGGTGACGGGCGCGCTGGTGGTGACCGCTCCCGCATTGTCATACGCCTTGGCCGTGACGGTGTAGCTCCCCAGCGGCACCCCCGTGAAGGTGACGGTGTAGGGACTGGCCGTGAGCGTGGCGACCAGGATCGCGCTGTTGTAGAACTCGACTTTGCTGATCGTGCCGTTGCTGTCGCTGGCGGACGCGGTCAAGGTGATGGTGGCGGGCGGCAGGTAGCTGCTGCCATCTGCGGGGCTGACGATGCTGACTGTGGGCGGCTGGTTCACGGCTGAGGCGACGGTGATGCTGGCGCTCGCGGTGGCCGAGTTTCCCGAACTGTTGCTTGCGCGGTAGGTGAAGGCATCCGTCCCGCTAAAGCCTGCCGCGGGGGTGTAGGTGAACGCGCCGTTTGCGCTCAGGTTCAGCGTGCCATGCGCGGGGCCGCTCACCAGCGCTGCGGTCAGGGTGGGGGGCGTCGTGCTGCTGGTGTCGTTGGCAAGCACGCCGGGCGCGGCCACCGTCAACGTCTGCCCTGCGGTGACCGCATAGACATCATTCACCGCAGTGACCTGGGCGCTCGAGTAGCGGATTTCCACGGTGTTGATCGTTGTCCCGACGAGCACGCGCACCAGTTGGCCGTTGGTGCGGAAGGTGTCTGTGGAAGCCAGGGTGCCGTTGCGCCGTACCTGCAGCCCGGAGAAGGTCTGTAGCGGAATCCACGCTTCCACGGCGGTTTGCGGATCGGTGGCGCCGGTGATGGAGAGGGTGAGCACGGTCTGGGAGCCGCTGGTGGCAAGGGTGGGGACGATCTGTGCATTGCTGCGTTTGAGCCACCAGGAATAGACGTCGGTGGCGTTCGCCGCCCAGATCCTCGGTTTCGCCACGCTATAGGCCACGTAATCCTGCTCCACCCCCGAGGTGGAAACCGTGTGCGCGTAAAGGTTAATCAACGCGCCGAGGTTGTAATAGAAATCCACCGCCGCATGCATGGACGCCGAGCTGTGGTACTCCATCGATTGCGCAATGGTCGTCCCCACATACCAGTCGCTCACCGGCAGACTCAGCGTGGGGTAGCGTTTGCCGGAGGTGCGCGTGGAGAGGGTCCAATGGGGGAAGGGGGAGAGCTTTTGTTCCCCGGCAACAACGACGCCCAGTTGATTTAGAATGTCGTAGGAATCCTCCCGCGTGCTGTTGAAATAAGGGGAGACCCAGACGCGCAGTCCCCTGGCATTGTTGAGCCCGGCCAGCCAGCCTTCGACATCCTGGAACGCATTGCCCAGGGAAACCTTCGCATAGGCCTTTCCGCTCGCGTAGCCGCTGGGAGTCACGTCCAGCGCCTCGTCCAGCCCCCAATGCCAGTAGTCATAGTCCGCGTTGGTGAGCGCGGGGTTGTTGGGATTGCGCAGCCCGCCGTTGTGCGGGCCGATGGTCGCGCTGTAATTTTTCACCGCGCGCTGGAGGCTTGCGATGGTCGTGGCGGAGTTGCCCATGTCCACGCGCAAGGTGCCGGTGCAGAAGTAGTAGTCGCCTTTGGCGCCCACGGAGTTTTCATACTGGGCGGAGGCCTCGATGCCGTTGATGGCGTCCTGGTAGTTCTCAAAATCGTGCCGCACGTTCAAGGCCGCATCGTAAGGGTACGGCCAGGGGCTGAGTCGGGGCGTCGGTGTCGTCTGCGACTCGAAAGCCCACTGGATGGCATTGCGGAAAATCGCATAGGCATACATCCCGGGAGCCCATCCGCCATGGCCGATCAACGGCTGGAAGGCCGCATGATAAATAAAGCGCCCCTTGCCATAGTTTTTCACCAGCAGATAGGGGCTGGAATCGTTCAGCACGAGAACCTGTGCGCCCCCTGCCTGCACCTGCCATGCCGAGTGGGGCCCCCAATAGGCGTGGGTGGGGGAGGTTCCCCAGGTGATTTCGTCCGCGCTCCACGGCATTTTCCACGTCAGCACGCCGCTGGGGATGTGGGAGATCAGCCGATGGTCCATCTGTTTGCTCAAGGAGTAGCTCAAAATCCAGTTGGAAAGACCGGCGTTGGCCATGTGGATGCCCATGGGATTTGCGAGGGCAAAATCCCCGCGCGTCGTTCCATCGCTCTTCCGAGTGAACGAGGAGGAGCCCACAAAGAGGGTTCCTCCGGCGTTGACATAGTCCAGCAGAGGCTGGATTTCGCTGTCGTTCATCGCCTCCGCCGCCAGGCTGATCAGGATGGGAAATTGGGGAACCCCTTTGCTGTCCAAGAGCTTGCCCGCGCTGATGTCCGCATCGCCGATCACCGTGAACGGAGTGCCGTCCGAGCGCAGCGCCTCTTTGAGAGATTCGGGCAAAACGAAGTAATGCCACTGTGTGGGCCACCATTCAAACCCGGTCGTCCCCGCGCCCTGCGGCGTGGTTGCGCTTGCGGGTTGGGATTCCAGGGCGCGTGTCAGTTCCGAGTCGTGAATGGCCACGACCGGCACGACCGCGCGCACGGAAACCGTGGCAAGCATCCCGAGAAAAACTGCGATGATCCTGAGTCTCTGCATACCCCTCTTCCTTGTTGGAAGCCCTCCGTGTCATATCGCATGGAGCCATGCGAACACATGGCTCAATATTTGCCGAGGGAGCGGTTAGAGCATTCTCAGAAAGGATTTCCGAAACGCAGAAGGTGGATCGTGCGCTCCGCGCGCGATTCCGGGGATGGGCGTTGCCAACAAAATCAGCTCGCTACGCTCGATGTGCTTTGAAGAATCGCCCGCGGAGCGGCCGATCCACCGCCCCCTTCGCAGAGCGGCTGGGGATTCGGAAATTCTTTTGGAGAAATGCTCTGAGATAGACGTGGCCGCTTTTCTTGCGCGCTGAAAGCGCAGAGGAAATCAGCCCAGGGCAGAGCGAAGCGTCGCCCTGGGTGCCCTAAAACAAGCGGATGCGCCCTGAAGGGGCGCTGGTAGGTGAAGTGAAAACGATGGATTGATCACGGGCGTTTCCCAGTGCCCCTTCAGGGCACGACACATTTTTGTCTTTAACCCAGGGCGATGCCCTGGGCTGGTATCCTTCGCCCTTTCAGGGCGGGAATTGAATCGTGCTCAGGCGTTGCGGTGTGCGCCAAACCGATGGAAACCGGAAACTAGCGGAAGCCGTATGCGAGGGACCAGTGCGTCCGCTCCAGGGGCGATTTTTCAATCTCGACGATCAGATAATAAGAGCCGCTGACCTTCGGCACCACCCGGGCCGCCGCCATGTGCGGTTTGTTCTTCCACAACTCCGCTTCCGCCGGATGCCCCTCGGCATCGTACACATGCACGGAGATTTTGGCATTTGCCACGTCGGTGCCCATCCAGAACCAGTATTCGTTCCCTTTGAAAAGCTGTTGCACAATGGCCTTGGGTTGCTTCACCGGGAGATCCCCGCCCCAGTAGTCTTCACGAACGGTGAAGCCTTCCTTTACATAAGGTTGCGCCGCCTGCAATGCGTAGGAGAGAGCCTCCTCCACGGTGGCCTGAGCCGTACAGAGGAGTAGGGAAAGGGCGAGTGCGAATGGAAGAAGCGTTTTCACGGGTTAGTCCTGAGAGGAAATGGCTTTCACCAGTTCTGCGGTAATGGAGTGAATTTTTTCCACCTTCTGGGAAGATACGCCGCCCGCAGGTTCGATGAGCGTGTGAAGATCAGGCAGACGCCGTGCGATTTTCGCGACCGCCTCGCTTTGCTTGAGGCGGGGGGTGAGGGTGTCGAGCTTGCGCTGGAAGTAATCCACAATGACGGGCTGGTGGAGCAGTTCCGCCCCGTCTTTGGTGTAGTTTTTCCCAACGACTTGCGTGAGCGCCTCGGTGCCTCGCAGCCAGCCTCCCAAGCTGACGAGTTGGGCAAGCTGGGCGTCCTTGAGTTCGATCATCGCCTGCTTGACGTCCTTGGATGCGCCGTCAAATTCCTGCCGGATGGTCTGCCAATCCTTTTTGTCGGCGGCTTCGATGATGCTGCTGGTGCGGCTGATCACCGATTTTTGGACTCCGATGGCTTTGGAAAGGGTCAACACCTGGCGACCGATTTTTTTCACTTCCTCCGCCTCCTGGGCCTCGACGGCGATAAACCCTTCGGCGATGGCCACCCCCAGCAGGAGCGCCACCTGGGGGCGTCTGCCGAGATTCTCGGTTTGCACCGGGCGCAACACCTCGTGCCAGTTCGGGGAGCCGAGTTTGTCGAGCACACCGAAGACCTCGGTGGGAACAGGGATGACGACTTCATCCACCAGCGTGGCGGGAAGCGAACCGACATCGATGCTGCGGGAGGGTTCACCCTGCGCAAAGCAGGGGGGGCTCAGGAAAAGGGCGCAGAGGAAGGGCAGGAGGACGCTTTTCCGCAGTGCCGGACGGGCGGTCGAAGAAAATTTGATCATGGCTAGGTGACCCACAAGATAGACGATCCAGAACCAAACTCAACCAAACCTCTGCCCATCAAGCAATCTTTTTCACCTCGTTCCCAAATTGCACTTGGGAACGAGATAAAACAAAAAGCCACGATTTCTCGTGGCTTTTTGTTTTTCGCAGGTTTGTCCCTGCGGGTTTGAAGTGGGGTTGTAAAAAATTACTTCTGTTTGCTCTCGATGTATTCGACCACATCTTTGACGGTTTGAAGTTTTTCGGCGTCCTCATCGGGGACTTCCACCGAGAATTCTTCTTCGAACGCCATCACGAGTTCCACGGTATCGAGTGAATCGGCGCCAAGGTCTTCAATGAAGGAGGCGGTAAGCGTGACCTGTTCGGGATTCACGCCCAGTTGCTCGACGATGATGTCTGTGACTTTATCTTGGATGCTTTTCTCTGACATATTGGGTTTCCTTGGTTGGGGTTTAAAAGTTTGGGTTGAATTCTGTTCGTGCGCACACCAGTAATGATCCCGCGCATCTTTTGCAACAAAGAATTTACACTTCCCACCAACGAATCGCTATTGAGCCCGGAGCGGCCTTGCTCTACTCTCCCTATTTCCACCTCGTCTGTACACCTACCCATGAGTGACTCGCCTCTCGATCTCGACCTGAAATTTTTGCCCGACTGGCTCAAGGAGCCCGCCGATAAAAACCCGTATGCGGATTACGCAGGCGAGTCGCCCCGGCGTGACTTCGACCGGCGTTCCGGTGGCGGCAACCGCGGCCCGGGCAACCGCGGCCCCGGCGGCAATCGCCCACAACAGCGTTCTTCCGGCGGCCCGCAGGGGCGTCCCGGCGCGCGCGATGAGCGTGGCGGAGGCGGCCCCCGGCGCGATTCCGGCAGGCCCGCTGGCTCTCAAGGCCCCCGGGGGCCTCGGGAGGTGCAAGGACGGCCCGGCGAACGTCGCCCCGAGCGTTATGCTGATCAGCGGCCCCCCGCTCCGCGCCCGGAGGAAATCCTCATCCCGCTGAACATCGAATTTTTGCCGGAACCCGAAAGCGTTGCCGCGCTGGCCCAGCAGATCAAGACCAGCCACAAGGCCTACCCGATCTACGGGTTGGGGCGGATGTTTTTGAACAAGCCCGAGCGCCATCGCGTGCGGGTCACCTCCAATGCGCCCGCGCACCCGCTCTACCAAGTGGGCGCAGAGGGAGCGGTGACAACCAACCGCCAAGCCGCCGAGCGGGAAGCCTTCCGCGCGTGCAAGGCCAGCTATTACGTGGAGGAAACCCAGCAGCTGGAACCGCCCAAGGGCAACTACACCAACGTGGGCCGTTGCCGCTTGAGCGGCGTCTTGCTGGGGCCAACCAACCACCACGGCTACCAACCCGCCCTGCGGCGGCTTTACGAGGCGCGCTTCAGCCGGCGCATGGATTTCAATGAATTCCTGCGGCAGGTGGAAGTGGTCAGCGACCCCGCCATTATTGAAGAGTGGAAAAAGCAGGTGAGCAGCGTCACCGTCTTCCGTACCACGCAGGAAGCCGAGTCGGTGGAATTCAAGACCGCCCAGGACGTCGAAGCCCACTTCCGGGCCCACTACCTTGAGAAGTGCCTTCGTTCGGGCAAAAGCCTGGAAATGAGCGGCATTGCCAGCCGCAACGTGGGCGACCGCCAAATCCGCGACGCCATTCGTTCCTCATGGGAAAAGGAACGCGGCTTCCCGGCCCAGACCGTCAACCGCCTGCGCCCCTATTTCCAGGACGCCGGGCTGCACATCTGGAAACACCGCAAGCGGATTCTCTTTGTCTCCACCGTGCGCCCCGTGCGGTTCGGCTCCGAGGCCCAGAACGTCTCCAAGCACATCGCGGACATCCTCAACATCATTGAGGCGTCGCCAAAATGCACGCGCGCCGACTTCTCCACCCACCTGCTCAAACCGCAGGAAGCGGAGCCCGATTTCCAAAAAATCAAGGCAGCCCTTGCCTCGGATCTGCATTGGCTGATCGGTTCAGGCCACGTCATCGAATTCCACGACGGCACGTTTGAACTCCCGTTGGCGCCCAAAGAGGCGGCTAAGGAAGAGGCCGAGACCAAAGGAAACGCAGAGAAGGTGCAGGCGATTGCCACTCCCGTTGCCGAACCTGCTGCTGCCGAGGTGCCCGTTGCCGAGGTCAAAGTCGAAATTCCTGTGATACCTCCTTGTGGCGAGTTGGCAGAGAGCGCCCCGGAATCTCCCATAACTCTGCGTAGTGATGAAAATGTTCCGTAGGGAAAGCAAAAAGCTGGTGGGTGTCGGCCTCGGAGCGGGATTGGCCGGGGCGCTTTTTGTTGCGCTGAAATATGCCTTGCGGCCTTTTCGGAAATCGCCGCTGCCGGAGTCGATTTCCCCCGCCGTTTTCGCCACCAAGGTGCTCCACACCACGCTCGGGCATGTGATTTATCATGAGGCGGGAAGCGGGCAGCCCCTGTTGTTTGTGCATGGCGTCTGCTTGGGCGGCTCCTCGTTTGAGTGGTCCAAGGTATACCCGGAGTTCGCCGGGCGCTTTCGCGTTTTGGCGCCGGATTTGATCGGCTTTGGCGAGTCGCAACGGCCTGCCGCGCGGTTCGCCGCAGCGGATTACGCCCGGATGCTGGCCGAGTTCATCCGCGCGACGTGCAGCGGGGACGCGCCTCCGATTCTGGTGGGGAGCGGGCTGGGAGCCGGTTTTTGCGTTTACCTGGCCAGCCAGCATCCCGATCTGGTTTCCCGGCTCATCCTGCACATGCCCACGGGCGCGCGGGAGTTTGGCTTTGGCCGGTTGCGGCTCAGCACACGGATTGCGGCGCACGTGGAATCCCTCCAGCGTTTTTTGTATCGCAACTACCAGTCCACGCGCGAGGCCGTGCGCAACTGGCTGGCTGCCGGGTTTGTCGATGCCTCCCGGCTTACGGACGAGGCGGTGGAGGTCTTTACCACCTGCGCCCAGCAAAGCGGCGCGGAGTATGCCATCCGCAACCTCCACGCCGGGCGGTTGGAGTTTGACCTGGAGGCGCGCATGAGTTCGCTCAAAGTGCCGGTGACGCTGCTCTGGGGGAGTGAACCCGGCCAGCCGTCGCTGGAATCTGGCGAGCGGCTGCAAAAAGCCGCCACGCATTGCAATCTGGTGGTGATGCCGCGCGTGGGAGCGTTCGCCGCGTTGGAAGACCCCGCCATGCTTGCTGCAACGCTGGGAGAAGAGTTGGATCCGACGTTGCGGGTGGTGCCGGGTGAGGGGGCCATTGCTTCCATTTGATTTCTTTTCTTGAGTTCCAGATTCGCTGAATATTTAGCATCCGCCTGTTGACTCCCGCTCAAAATGCGCCAAGACTAGCGGCAAGATTTTCCGCTTCCTTTTGAGGCGGGTTCCGATTGCATGAAGCCTCTGTTTTTCTTTGTCATCCCGTTGTGTCTTGCTGCGACCGCTTTGGCGCAAACACCCCCCGTTGCGCCTCCGGCTGCGGAAGAGCGCGTCGTCAAGGCAGAGCCTGCCGTGGGCGAGCGGGAACTCGCCGTGCGGCTGCAAATTTTCCTCGATCAAGCGAACTTCGGGCCGGGAAAAATCGACGGTCGCGCGAAGGAATTCACCCTCAAGGCGCTGGGGCGTTATGAAAAAGCGCACGGGTTGCCCGGAACGGGTCTGCTGGAGGAAGCGGCAAGCCTCCCACTCAAAGAGATCGATCCCATCTACACCACCTACACCATTGTGCCGGAGGATTTGAGCCGGATTGGCGACGTGCCGCGCAAACCCGAGGAGCAGGCCAAGCTCAAAAAGATGCTTTATCCCTCGCTGCTGGTCTTTTTGGCCGAACGGTTTCATAGCGACCCGGATTTCCTGGTCAAAATCAACCGGGGCAAGGACATGGAGAAGCTCGTCGTGGGCGACACGGTTTTTGTGCCCAACGTCGCCCCATTTAAGATCGAGGCCGTCAAGGAAGTCGGCAAACTTCCCGTGGTTCCGGCCTTCAAGACCCGCCTCATCCACATCGACACCAAGGAAAAGATGCTCGATTTGACCGAGGGGGAGAAGCTCCTGGCCTCTTACCCCATCACGCCGGGGTCATCGGCCCTTCCGGCTCCGGCAGGCACGTGGAAAATCCTCGGCATCGCCACCCTCCCCTGGTTCCGGCATGACGAAGGCGTCTTGAACCACGGCGTGCGCACGAACAATTTCTACAACATCCCCGCCGGGCCCACCAATCCCGTGGGCGTCCTCTGGTGCGGCTTGAACCGCCCCGGCATCGGCGTGCATGGAACCAATCAGCCCTTTACGATTGGGCGGGCGGGCAGCCACGGGTGCATCCGGTTGGCAAACTGGGACGCCATCCGGCTCTCTGCGATGATCACCGAAGGCATGACCGTGGTGATCGACGACGGCATCCCGAAACCCAAGCCGGACGAAAAATCCGAGGAAAAACCGGCGGAAAAGCCCTCTTTGAAGGTGGGAGACAAAGTTTCTTCAAACCCGGCGTTGACAGTTTCCGCTCAGACAGCTACTAAGAACGCCCCGCAAATTCCAGGCCGGGAGACGAAATATGCCAACCACTGAAGTTATTCTCACAGAAAAAATCGCGTCACTAGGCGCCGAAGCCGACGTTGTTAAAGTCAAACGCGGCTACGCACGCAACTTTCTCGTTCCTTCCGGCAAGGCCTTGGAAGTGACGCCAGTAACGCTCCGTCGTATCAACCAACTCAAAGCCAAGCGCGCCGCGCGTGAAGCCGCCGAGCTGAATGAGTCCGAAGAGCTTGCGCGCCGCATCGCGAAACTCAAAATCACCCTCACGCTCGAAACCGGCGAGACCGGCAAGGCGTTCGGATCGGTCACCGCCAAGGACATCGCCGACAAGCTCCAAGCCGAGCTTGGCGCGGAGATCGACCGCCATCGCATTGATCTCGAACGTCCCATCAAGGAGACCGGCACGCATGAAGTGTCCATCAAGCTGCACCACGACGTGGTAGCCAAACTCACCCTCACCGTGAAAGCGGCGAGCGAAGAGAAATCGGCTGAAGCGGCTTCCTCCGAAGAAGAGGCTCCCGCCGGCGGTTTCAAGGCCAAGGCGAAGGCCAAACACTCGAAGTAAGCGATGCCTGACGAGGCTGCCACTTCCAAGTCAGCCAAGCCGAAAAAGGCCGCAAAAGAGCGCACGGATCTCCGGGATAAGGGGACTTATTCACCGGATATTCACCGAATGCTTCCACAGAGCCAGGATGCCGAACTCGGCCTCCTGGGCTCTGTTTTGCTTTGCCCCAAGGAGGTCATGGGCGAGTGCGTGGAGAAGAAGGTCACGCCGGAGCATTTCCATGCCCCGGCCCACGGGATCATCTACGGTATCCTTCGGGAACTCTACGACGCCAACAAGCCGATCGATTTTATCCTCCTGACTCAGTTGCTGCGCGACCGGCAACTGCTCGACAAAGTCGGCGGCCCGGCGTTTGTCACCAGCCTGTTCACGTTCGTCCCCACGGCGGCCAACGCGAACTACTACATCGACATCCTCACGGAGAAATACACGCTGCGGCAGATCATCGTCACCTGCAACGAGTTCTGCGCCCGCTCCTACGAAGACCAGGAAAACGTGGAGGGTTTTCTCGACGAGGTGGAGACCAAGCTCTTCCAGATCACGGAGAGCCGCTTGGGCGACAAGGCTTTTCAGATCAAGGACGCCGTGGTGTCCGCCCTCCATTCCATCGAAGCGCTTTACGAACGCAAGGGAGAGATCACCGGCCTGCCCACCGGGTTTGCCGATTTCGACAAGATGACCGACGGCCTGCACCCCTCGGAAATGATCGTCATTGCGGCCCGCCCCAGTATGGGCAAGACGGCGCTGGCAATGAACATCGCCGAGCACGTCGCCCTCCAGCACAAACGGGCCGTCGCCATTTTCTCGCTGGAAATGAGCAGCCAGCAGCTTGTCCAACGTCTCCTCTGTTCCCAGGCCAAGGTGAACCTCGGCAAGGTGCGCGACGGCTTTATGGCCGGGCGCGATTTCGACAACCTCACCTTTGCCGCCGCCAAGATTGCCGAGAGCAAAATGCTCATCGACGACACCGCGGGCCTGAGCATTCTGGAACTGCGCGCCAAGGCCCGCCGCATGAAGGCGCAGCACGACATCGCGCTCATCGTTATCGACTACTTGCAGCTCCTGCGCTCCACCTCGCGCCGCGCGCAGGACAACCGGCAGTTGGAAATCGCGGAAATCTCCAACGGCGTCAAGGCGCTCGCCAAGGAGTTGGCCATCCCGATCATCGTGCTGGCGCAGTTGAACCGGAATCCTGAAAGCCGCACCGGGGACAGCAAGGGCCGTCCGCGGTTGAGCGACTTGCGCGAATCCGGCTCCATTGAGCAGGACGCCGATCTTGTGGGTCTCCTCATGCGCGAGGAATACTACGCCGACACCGAGGAGGAGAAGCAGGAGGCCGAAGGCAAGGCGACGCTCATCATCGCCAAGCAGCGTAACGGCCCCGTGGGCGACGTGCCGCTGACGTTCCTCAAGGAATTCACCCGGTTTGAAGACCGCGCCAAAGGCCCGACTGGAGACGAGTAGGGGAGAGAGAGGAGAAGGCGCGCGCTTTCGCGCAGGCGGACTTTCCATAATCCGCAATTGCCAAGACCCCCGGTTCGCTGCCAAACTGGGCGGATCATGCAAGTGCCTCTTCTCGACCTCAAACTTCAGTACCAGACCCTCCGTGACCAGATTCGCGTGGAGGTGGATCAAATCATGGACTCCCAGATTTTCATCGGGGGGCCAAAGGTGGAGGCGTTTGAGCGTGCAGTGTGCGAGTATACCGGCGCGGCGCATGCCATTGGCGTCACCTCGGGAACCGACGCGCTCTTGATCGCGCTGATGGGCCTGGGCATTGGGCCGGGCGATGCCGTGATCACCTCGCCTTACACGTTTTTTGCCACCGCCGGGTGCATCGCCCGCGTCGGAGCGGCTGCCGTGTTCATCGACATTGATCCGCAGACCTACAACCTCTCCGTGCCCGCGCTGCGCCGCTACCTTGAGGGGTGCCAGAAAAACGCCGAAGGCCAGCTTGTGAGCCATGCCGGGCAGGTTGTCCGCGCGCTCATGCCCGTGCATCTCTACGGATTGTGCTGTGACATGGATGAAATCCTCGCGCTCGCAAAACAATACGGGCTGCCGGTGATCGAGGACTCCGCGCAGGCGCTTGGCGCGGATTACCCTTCCAAGAACGGCACCGGCCACGCCGGGGCGATGGGCGACTTCGGCTGCTACAGCTTTTTCCCGTCGAAGAACCTTGGAGCGTTTGGTGATGCCGGGATGGTGGTCTGCAAGGACGCCGCGATGGCGGAAAAACTGCGCGCGCTCCGCAATCACGGCGGCGAGCGGCGCTACTACCACAAGATGATTGGCGGCAACTTCCGTCTCGACGCCCTCCAAGCCGCAGTGCTCTCCATCAAGCTGCCGCATCTGGATAGTTGGTCGGCCCTGCGCCGCCGCAACGCCGCGCTCTACCGCGAGGGATTCGCGCGGACGGGGCTCGACAAAGTGCTCACGCTCCCAACCGAGCCGTACGCGGCGAGCGGTCTGCCCAACCAGCACATCTTCAACCAGTTTGTTGTGCGTGCGCCACGCCGGGATGCCCTGTGCGAACACCTCGCCAAGGCGCAAGTCGGGCACGCCATCTACTACCCGCTCCCGCTGCATTTGCAGGAGTGCTTTGCGTATCTCGGCTACAAGCAGGGCGACTTCCCCGAGGCCGAACGCGCCGCGCTGGAGACCCTCGCGCTGCCGATCTTCCCCGAGCTGACGCCGGAGCAAATCCACGCCGTGGTGGAAGCGATTGCGGCGTTTTATTGCTAGAACGATGGATCGTATAAAAAGCACTGTTATCGCTCTTTTCTTGTTGTTTGCTGTAAATGTTCTCGCTGCGCCGGAGTCGGTTTCGAGGAGTCAGTCCCCGGATAAGCATTACCGGGTTTCTGTGGAGCAAACAGATGGGCGTATTGAATACCGCATCGATGCTGTTGCCGGGGGCGAGGCGTTATTCCGGTTAACCAGCAGTTATCAACCTGAAAAGGGCGAAGAGGATTGGGCATACAAACAATCCCTCGATGCAGAAGTCCATTGGCGGAACGATTCGCGCGTTGTAGCAATTGAGGAAGCCAACTACCGCAGAATGGGCACCGTATTGATCGCTCGCCGCACTGCGGATGGTTTTTCACCCATTCCCGTGAGCGCGCAATTTTTAATGCAAGCGACCCATGAACCGTGGGACAGAGGACGCCTCTTTTTCACCGGATGGGGAAATGCGGACAGCGCGATCCTTTATCTTGGCGGCAGGCTTTACTACCAGACAGAGAAACGGTTTGAAGAAAGCGGATGGCGATTTGAAATCGACCTTGCTCAGGGAGGGAAAATTCTTCAGCAAAAGAAGGGACGAAATAGTCTCCCATAGACCATAAGACAGGCCGAATCAAAGGCCCTAATGGCACTTCTCCCCAGCCTGCTTCTGCGGCGGGGCGACGAACGCGTTGAGCTCGCGGATGAAGCGCGTGTTCCGTTCCATGGTGCCGACGGTGATGCGAATCCACTCCGGCAGCCCGTAGGCGGCCATATCGCGAATGATCACTCCGCGCTGCTGGAGCGCGCGAAAGAGCGCCTTGCCGTCGCCCACTTTCACCAGCACAAAATTCCCGTGGCTGGGCACATACTTGAGGCCGAGTGCGGCGAAGCAGCGCTGCAAATAATCGCGCCCCTCTTTGTTCAGCTCGCGGGTGGCGCGCTGGTGCTCCTCGTCCAGCAAACCGGCGAGCGCGCCCGCTTGGGCGATGCCGCTGGTGTTGAACGGCTCGCGGGTTTTCTGGAGCACTTCCACCAACTCGGCGCTCGCCATGCCGTAGCCGATCCGCAGGTTGGCGAGGCCCTGGATTTTCGAGAACGTGCGAAGAACCAACACGTTGGGGCGGCCCGCGCGGATGAACTGAATCGTGTCGGAGGGCGTGTCGAGAAACTCCTGGTAGGCTTCGTCAAAGACGATCACGACGTTTTCCGGCACGCTCGCAACAAACCGGTCGATGGCCGCTTGCGAGACCAGCGTGCCAGTCGGGTTGTTGGGGTTGGCGACAAAAATGGCCTTGGTGCGCGGCGTGATGGCGGCGGCCATGGCATCCAGGTCGTGCGTGAAGTGCGGGTCTTCCACTTCAAGGGTGGTCGCGCCGAAAAGCTGCGCCATCACCTTGTAAATAACGAACGCGTGCCGCGAGACAACGATCTCGTCCCCCGGCTGGAGAAAAGCGTGCCCGACGAATTCGATGATCTCGCTGGAACCATTGCCGAGGATGACGTTGGCGCGCTGGAGATCGAATTTTTGCGCAATCGCCTCGCGCAGATAGTATCCGCCGCCGTCCGGGTAGATGTGGGATTTTTCCAACTCGGCGCGCATCGCTTCCAGCGCCTTGGGCGAGGGGCCCAGCGGGTTCTCGTTGGAGGCGAGCTTGATGATTTCCGACGGCTCCAGCCCGAGTTCGCGGGCGACATCCTCAATCGGCTTGCCCGGTTCATAGACGGCGAGATCGCGCAGTTGCGGGTTGGCGTAGTTCCAGATCGACATAGTGCCGTGCATTTTAAGGTACCGCCCGCCCACTGCAAGACGGATTCCTCCTGAGCATCTCTCGACTTTTCGGGCTCGGGTGGCTACTCAAGGGGTATGAAATTTGCGATGCCTTCCTTTCGCCCCGTGCATGTCGTGTTGGCGCTGTGCCTCATCGTGTTCCTCTGGAACAGCAACGAGCTGACTTCCATCGAACGCGAGGCGGCGCCTGCCGTTGCGGAGTTGATGGCGACGAATCCAAGCTCTGTGCATGGGGGACGCCCCGGGATGGATTTTTTCATTCGCGAATACATGCCCGCTCCCTTCGGCAAAGCCATCGGCCTTACCGAACATCAGTTGCAGCTCTGCCATCGTTTGTTCACGCGGATCCCGGCCTACCAATCCGCTTTGACCTGGCGCAACCGGGCGCTTTTCATTGGGCTGGTCGGGCTGGTGTTGCTGGGTTGGAAACGCTACGCCTCCCCGGGTGCGCGCGGGCTGAGTTTTGGGGATTTGCGCAACGCCGCCACGCGCTATTTCCGCCGCCTTGCCACTGCGGCGAGCCCGTTTGTTGCTGAAATGCAACGGCGAGCCGCACAGAAAAGCGCCGGGGCGACTCCCCGCGCCGTTCACAACATCGTTGCGTGCCCCCAGTGCCGCCAGCAGTTGCGGATTCCGTCCGGGAAGGGGCGCATCCGGGTCACCTGCACGGCGTGCGGCGCGCAGTTTGAAGCCATGACGTAACAAGGATCACCCGACTTGTTGCATGGCGCACAAACGGGCGCAGATGCCGCCTTGGGCCAGCAAGTCGGCGGGAGTCCCCATCTCCGCAATGCGCCCTTCTTCGAGGACGATGATGCGGCCCGCGTTGCGAACGGTGGAGAGCCTGTGGGCAACGATAAAGGTGGTGCGCCCCTTCATGAGTCGCTCCAGCGCGGTTTGAACCACCGCTTCCGAGGAGGCGTCGAGCGCCGAGGTGGCTTCATCGAGGATCAGCACGCGCGGGTCGCGGATGAGCGCACGCGCGATGGCAATGCGCTGTTTTTGGCCGCCGGAAAGCCGCGCATCCCGGTCTCCGATCATGGTGTTGATGCCTTCGGGAAGTTTTTCGACAAACTCCATGGCATTGGCATCGGTGAGCGCGCGCAGGACGTGCGTATCAGGAATGTTGCGTCGTCCGTACAGGATGTTTTCGCGCAAGGTGCCGTGGAAAAGCAGGGTGTCCTGCGTCACGACACCGACGGCCCGGCGGAAGCTGCGCAGATCGATGGTGTTCATGTCCAGCCCGTCGAGAAGAATGCGCCCCGCCGTTGGCCGGTCAAAACCAAGGATGAGGCTCATCAGAGTCGATTTCCCCGCGCCGCTCGGCCCCACAACGGCGATGGTTTCCCCTGGGCGAACGTGCAGGCGGAAGTCATGCAGCGCGCCCCGGTTGGTGCCCTCGTAGGTAAAGGAAACCGAGTCGAAAACAAACTCTCCGCGCACTTCAGCAAGTGGGTCTTCCCCAGGTTTTGCTCGATGTCCGGGCATTGGAGCACTTCGCCAATGGAACGCAGCGATTTAAACCCCTTGGTGATGGTGGGCATCATGTTGGATATCTGCATGATGGCGCTGCTAATGGATATAAAGAACGCGTTGAGCATCACCACGTCGCCCGGCGTCAAGGGAATGAGCTTGGTGTAGGATGCCCACGCGCCGACATCGCCTCCATCTCGTTGCGGAACTCATGGTTGCCCTTGCGCAGGGAGGCCAGAAAAATCCGCAGCGTGCAGGCGACGGGAACCATGATGAGGAAAATCACCAAAAACTTTGGAGCGCGAAAGCCCGTGATCACAACAGCCGAAACAATCGCCGTTGCGGCGGTATATCCGCCGTCAATGAGTGTGCGGCTCATTTGATCAAGCATCTCCACATCGCGCAGCACCTTGGTTTGAAGGGTTCCGCTCCGGGTTTTTTTGTAAAAGGAAATGGAGAGCAATTGCAACCTGCGAACGATGGCGGAGCGCAATTCCGCCTCAACATCCCGCGCCACCCGGCTGAGTTCACGCACATAAAGCCAGTGTGTTGGGATGTTTTGAACAATGATGACAGCCGCCAAGAGTGCATTGAGCCTAAGCCAGCGAAGCCGGTGCCAAGAGCTTGAATATGGTGGTAAGCTGGGTGAGTGAAAGCCGAACTGGTGAAACGCTACGAGGCCAGCATAGAGGGAGTGCTGGGATGTTTTGATCGTGTGGTGGTGACGGGGACGCTCACCGAAGTGGCGCACCCCGAGGCGATGGCTGCCGTACTGTGGCGCAATAACATCCGCTGTTTTGACATTGGGCAGTTCGCCGAGCCCTTGAGGGGAGCCATCCGCGACAACGCCCTTGAGCAGGCGAGGCAGGCAGGAGCGGAGGTGGAGTATTTGTCCAGGAGCAAGGGGGTTCGCAAAGAGGAACTCATCGCCAAGGTGCTGAGCAAGCGGGGCGCGCATCCGGGCTTGGTGCATGTGCTCTCGGTGATGGAAGCCTGCACGACCTTCAAGCCGTGGCATGACAAGGCCAGCGGCAAAACCGGGCTCAAGATGGTTCCCGGCAAGTGCGGCACCTACTATTTTTACCTCATCGACGAGGAACTGGGCTTGATGTATGTGCGGGTGCCCACCTGGCTGCCGTGTCGGCTTCAAATCTACTTCAACGCGCACAACTGGCTGGCGAGCCAACTGCGCCGGGAAGGGATCGCCTTCAAGATGGACGACAACGCCTTTGTGGAAATCGCCGACTGGCAGCGGGCGCAGGAGTTGGCGTCGAGCTTTTCGGTGGAGCGCTGGGAGCGCAAATTCCACGAGTTGGCGGCGCGTTTTTGCCCCA
>SESB01000294.1_pt1 | contig 36897 bp, 38 predicted proteins | sample 3171441 | NCBI WGS metagenome assembly SESB01 (sample SAMN06051867, study PRJNA518727) | freshwater metagenome | biome: subpolar coniferous forest; feature: holomictic lake; material: water; isolation source: holomictic Lake 227, 6 m depth | place: Canada: near Kenora, Ontario | collected... | reverse complement strand
TGGAACCCGTAATCATCGATGCCGACTCCAGACGAATTGAACGAATTTTCCGGAACTTGATTACTAACGCTTTAGACCATTGTGATGGCAAGCCAATCGATATCACCATTGTAGAGAGTGAAGATGCCGTGGCTATCGGTGTTAGGGATTACGGCATTGGTTTTCAAGAGAAAGATTCTGCTCGGCTCTTTGATCGTTTTTGGCGCGCCGATCCAGCCAGAGCGCGAGTTCGGGGCGGTACTGGGCTTGGACTTTCCATCGCCCTTGAAGATGCAAAACTCCATCACGGCACGTTAGAGGCTTGGGGTCGATTGCGGCGCGGCGCACATTTTGTTTTGACGATTCCGAAATCGGCTGGAGTCGAGATGGCTTCCCATCCGATTCCAGTTCTGCCCCCTTCGGAATTATCCCCAATTTTAATTGAAGCGGAAGACGAGGAACTTTAAGTTCGAGAGCATTGCACGTGCTCAATGAATTGCGCTCCCTTCGCTCATTAGTCTTTCCGCCAGCGTGCCTAGGTTGCGGAGAATCTGGAACTAATATTTGTGCGCGCTGCAGAAAACTTTTCACTATTTCACCGACTCGCAGCTACCTCGACCAGCTGCCACTTTTTATAACTGCGAGATATCAAGAGCGAACTGCTGGAATTGTTTTAGCAGCCAAAGAGGCGGGCAACGCCAATGCTAAAGCCGCTCTGGCCGGTGCTCTTCTTGGACCGCTCGAACAATTACTAAACTCCAGCGTTGCTGGGAAAGTAGCCCTGCTTCCAATGCCCTCTAGAGCCAGTGCCAATCGTCGTCGGGGCTGCGACCATGGTGCCAAGCTGGCAACAGCCGTTTGCGATTTGCTCGCGCCTGATTGGCCATCGGTTCAAATATCCGTGATCCCAATTTTTCGCCACAACCGTCGGGTCAAAGACCAAACCGGGCTAACTCCGAAGGAGCGGGGCGAAAACCTTCTCCAGGCTTTTTCACTCGATCCTGAGCAATTTCTCCGATTGCCGGGGCAGGATTTGGTCCTTCTGGATGATGTGATAACTACTGGCGCGACGGTCCGAGAGGGGGTTCGAGCGCTAAAGCTCGCCAATCTGGCGCCGCTTGCTGTAATCGCTGCATGTGCCTCGCCCCGCTATTTCCCCTTACGATAGGGGCTGGAACGGCTCATACCCTGAGTTTGAGCACAAGAACCACCCTGGACTATTTCAAGTTAAAGCGAAAGAGGATTTGTGGCTGCCTTTATTGACAAGATGTTACGTGCTGGCGAAGGCCGAGCCATTCGGGCGTTAGAGAAGATCGCGGCTTCAGTTAATGAGTTTGAGCCTCAGATCTCCGCTCTTTCGGATGAGGATCTTCGCGCCAAGACCGAGGAATTCCGAGCCAAATATGGCGCCGGAACTACCTTGGATGAATTACTGCCTGAAGCATTTGCAGTAGTTCGGGAAGCAGCGCGCCGAACTTTGGGTCAGCGTCACTATGACGTACAGATCATGGGTGGCGCCGCGCTTCATCAAGGCAATATCGCCGAAATGAAGACCGGTGAAGGAAAGACTCTCGTTGCAACTCTACCTTCCTACCTAAATGCGATCAGCGGTAAAGGTGTGCACGTGGTTACCGTTAACGATTATCTAGCGGAGCGCGACAGCGAGTGGATGGGTCGAATCCATCGTTTCTTAGGGCTCAAAGTCGGTGTAATTCTCTCGAGCATGACTCCAACAGAACGTCGCGAAGCGTATTTGTCTGATATTACCTACGGCACCAACAACGAATTTGGTTTTGATTATCTTCGCGACAACATGGCATGGGCGCTGGAAGATTGCGTACAGCGCGAACACAACTTTGCTGTGGTTGACGAAGTTGACTCAATTCTGATCGATGAAGCGCGTACTCCTTTGATCATCAGTGGTCCCGCAGATAAGGCCACCAAGTGGTACATGGAATTCGCTACCATCGCTGGAAAACTTGAGCGAGATGCGCATTATGAAATAGATGAAAAGAAGCGCACGGTTGGAATTTTGGAAGAGGGCGTGACCAAGGTAGAAGAGTTGTTAGGGATCGAAAATCTTTATGAATCCGTGAACACTCCAATGATCGGCTACCTAAATAATGCTGTTCGCGCCAAGGAACTTTTCAAGCGCGATAAAGATTACGTGGTGATGAGCGGGGAGCTACTAATCGTCGATGAGCACACTGGTCGAATTTTGGCGGGCCGTCGCTACAACGAAGGTCTCCATCAAGCTCTGGAAGCAAAAGAGCGCGTCGAAATCAAAGACGAGAACCAGACTTTGGCAACCATTACCCTGCAGAACTATTTCCGGCTATATAACCGCCTTTCGGGCATGACCGGAACCGCAATGACCGAAGCCGCGGAATTAATGCAGATTTACAAGCTTGGTGTTATTCCAATTCCGACGAATAAGCCAATGCAGCGGGAAGACCGTTCAGATCTAATATATAAATCCGAGGTCGGAAAATTTATTGCCGCCGCCGATGACATTGCAGAACGTCACCGCAAGGGCCAACCGGTCTTGGTTGGAACTGTAAGCGTAGAAAAATCGGAAGAACTTGCCTCACTTCTGAAAAAGCGCGGTATTCCCCATGAAGTACTAAATGCTAAGCAGCACGAACGCGAAGCCGCCATCATTGCTCGGGCCGGATCAATCGGTGCGGTGACAGTTGCCACCAATATGGCCGGTCGTGGAACCGACATTATGTTGGGCGGAAACCCTGAGTTTATGACCGATTTCGAACTTCAACGTAAGGGACTATCTCCGGTAGAAACCCCGGAGCAGTACGAAGCCGCGTGGGCTCCAGAACTTGCGAAGCAAAAAGCAGCAGTAGCCAAGGAGCACGAGACCGTAGTTGAACTTGGTGGCCTCTATGTTTTAGGTACCGAGCGTCACGAATCGCGCCGTATTGATAATCAGTTGCGCGGTCGGTCTGGTCGCCAGGGCGATCCCGGCGAATCCCGTTTCTACCTTTCACTCCAAGATGATTTGATGCGTCGTTTTAACTCCGGGATGGTTGAGCGCTTCTTAGGTGCAGCGGGAATCCCAGAGGATGCCCCTATCGAATCAAAATTGGTTTCAAATGCGATTAGATCAGCGCAAACTCAAGTTGAAGCACTCAACTTTGATATGCGTAAGAATGTTTTGAAGTACGACGATGTTATGAATAGACAGCGAGAGGTCGTCTATCGGGAACGTCGTGAAGTATTAGAAGGCGCTGACATAAAGGAACAAGTCGCAACATTCATGGCGGATACTTTGACCGCATATGTAACTGCCGCAACTTCCGAGGGCTACCCAGAAAATTGGGACCTTGAGACGCTATTTACTGCGCTTAAGTCGCTCTACCCGGTCTCGTTCACGATTGAATCGATCGAGGCTGAAGTCGGTTCTCGTGCCGGCTTAGATCAAGGCTACTTGCTTCATAAAGTATTGGAAGATGCGCAGGCGGCGTATGCCACCCGCGAGGAATCTCTCACACCAGAAGTCACCAGAGAGCTAGAACGAAAAGTTTTACTTTCGGTTCTAGATCGCAAGTGGCGAGAGCATCTTTACGAGATGGATTATCTACAGGAAGGCATTGGGCTTCGTGCAATGGCCCAGCGCGATCCTCTAGTTGAATACCAACGCGAAGGCTTTGATTTATTTGCTGCCATGATGGATTCCATAAAGGAAGAGATGGTCGGTTATCTCTTTAATGTTGAAGTCCAAATCGAAAGTGAAAGCAACGAAGTCGGAGCAAAAGGCCTAGAAGCCGATTCTCACCCGACCCAGCAACTTCGCTATTCGGCAGCAGATGTCGATGGCGTTGTTCGCGAAAGTGGCGGCGGTACCAGCCGAAATGCTCCATGTCCTTGCGGATCTGGGCGCAAATACAAGCGCTGCCACGGTGCCGCTTAACTACAACAGGATTAGTTCAGTGCAGAGCCAGCGGTTGTCTACGCCTTCAAAGCGCAGAATCAGAGATCGAACTCGATCTGCGATTCGAAGCGTGACTGTGGTTTCACAAACCCCTTCAACTGGCTCTGAAAGATAGATCTTTCGCACCCGCGGTATCTCTTTATAACTGCCACTGCTCCTAGTTAATTGTGAGTGCACGCTGCGGTGACACCATCTGGCTAATTGCATTGGTTGGCGTCGGCCGCCCCAAATTTCAATTACTCCGATCACAAATCGTTCCACCCAAGGTTGAAGTTCCGGGAGCTCGCTTTTGTAACTGGGACGGGCGGAGAATTCGGGATCAATCTCCTCACCAGGGTAGGTATCTGGTGTTGGCACCAGGAAGAGTTTTGTCGGGATCTTTGGAGTGGGCGCTGGCTGCGCTTCATAGAGGGCGAGCATGGGATGGCGCCAAAGCGCTGGATCTATTGGAACTGGTGAGCCTGCCCGCGCAAATTCTATTGGTCGGGTAATTATATTTGTCGACGAATCAAGTGAAGTGGTCATGAGGTAAATCTGTCGCTGGAAACTGGCGCCGACCTCATCCTTTCGGATGAAATCGAATTCCACCCAGGGTGATGATGTGGATCAATCGTTCCTTGGCATTAGTAATCGCTAGTACTTATAAGCCATGCTTAATTTTCCTAGACAACTTCCAAGAAATCCTCGTGCTGCGTTGGCAATTGTGCTTATCGCAATCTCATTCATCGCTGCTTTCGCTATTTCACAAGAGGCACATCGAAGCATCCAGGTGTGGTCCGCCACTCATCCATTGCTTGTAGGACAATCTATAACCAGCAGCGATGTGAAACTTTCGCGAGTCTTGCTTCCAGAAAATGCCAGCCACTACCTGGCAAGTTCGGCAGACATATTCAATTTAAAAGTTCAATCTCAAGTCGGGGTCGGTGAATTGATTCCAGTTACTGCACTAACTAAGCAGATAGGGGTAAGCCATATGCAGAGTCTCCCAGTGCGAGTAGCTAGAAGCGATTTGCCCACTGACCTTCAAGTAGGGCAGCGAGTTGATCTATATTCTGTGGCGACAAGTGCAACGCAATCTACAACAGATCCAGTGATAGCGGCCCTAGGACTCACCGTCGAAGCAATCGATCAGAAATCAAAGGATCTGGGTGGCGATATCGGAATTGTGCTTTCAATTTCCAAAAGTTCAGTGCTGTCTGTGGTTAGAGCAATTGCGTATTCAAGAGTTGTGGTGGTTCGTGATGCGATCTGAGATTCCGCAACTTGAAGTTATAACTGCAATTTCCGATGCTGAGTGCGAGGATTTCGTATCACAGTTACTTTTTTCGCAAGGCTGGAATATTATTTATCGCGCGATAGATTTCGATTCGCTAACTCAGGCTCTGGTGACTCGGAGCGATTCTTTGCGAACCGTTGTTATTTACAAAAGCGATCTACCTGGCAGCGATTCCAATGGCTTTGAAGTACTTATGAAGTCCACTGTTACTCTCATCTGTTTGGACGAAGTTGAAATTAATTCTCACAAAGTTATGACCTACATCAGAAGTCAACTACGGTTGCCGCTTCTCCAGACACCTGCTATTAATCGATCGATCGATCGAGCACCGGCCGAAATTGTTCTAGAGAAAGCAGAACGCAAAGTTATTACCGTAACTGGAACTACAGGCGCTCCAGGTCGAACCCACCTCGCCTACAACTTGGCCAACTACCTTTCGTGGCAGCGTGGCGTGCAGTTAATAGATGCAGATTTTCGTTCCCCCTCTTTGGCGTATGTATCAGGAGCCGCACAGAATTTAGGGAGTCGATGTCAACTCGTTACCTTAGACTCACAAACCAAACCAACTACATTGCCTATCCAGGAAAGTTCGGCCAAATCTGTGGCGGTGATTGATTTAGGCGCGCTTCTGCCGCTCGAAGAGGTACTTAATGATCGAAGGTGGCATGCAACATTAATGCACCACATTCTCGAGCTAAGTACTTCACTGATTTATGTTACGAAATCTTCTGGAATTGGCTTGGTTCGGCTGGAACGTTTTATTGCGGATTTTCCGATTCTCTTGCGAAAGATTCCAATCGTTTACGTCCTAAACCAACAAACCAGCACTCGTGAAGACCGAGCAATCGAGGCGCGATTCCTCAGTCTCACGGCAGGAGAGGAGCGATTTGTCCTTCCGAAAGAGATCCATCACCTGGCTCCGATTGCTCAGAAGCATCGATCCAAACGCTTTGAGATCAACACTGGAACTTCTCGGTTGTCTAAGCAGATGGGTAAGATTGCTGAATTAGTTACCTGAGAGGCGAGAATGGCATCGATCGACGAGCTAGTTGCTGCTCAAACTGCGCTGACCGGGGCTGATCGCGATCGACTTTCAGAGCTAATTGCCGAATGGCAATTGTTGGCAGATCTCTCCTTTGCTGACCTAATCCTTTGGGTTCCCAAACGCAAGGATTACAAAACCTGGCCGGAAGGGCATCTGGCAATTGCCCACATTCGACCTACCACTGCGGCAACGGTATTTACCCACGATGTAATCGGCTCCGAACTATCTTGGGGTGAGAACGCCAGAATTGATCAGGCACTTTCTCAGGGAGAGATAGTTCGAGATTCACAACCTGAACTCGTTGGTGATCTCTTAATTAAAGAGGAGACCATTCCAGTCCTCTTTGAAGAGCGCATTATCGCGGTCATCTCGCGCCACCGCGATGCCGTCCAAATGCGATCCGCTTCTCGACTAGAAATAAATTATCGCGAGATTGCGCATAACATTTATCGAATGGTTGCCGAAGGTGCCTTCCCAATTCAAAACAGTATCTACCGAGCGGAATCCGCCCCCAGAGTTGGTGATGGACTGATTCGATTAGATAGCGTTGGAAATATTAGCTACGCCAGCCCCAATGCCCGGTCTGCCTTCAGTAGAGCTGGCTGGGATGCCGAGTTGGAAAATCATATTTTAGGTGATGTGATGGAATCACTTATGGGCAGTTCGCCCAAGCCAATGGAAGAGCGATGGCGAGTCATCGTAAGTGGTGAGCAACTTCGCCGAGCAGATTTTGAGAATGATCGCGGCATTGTTGACACCTTAGTTATGCCACTAATGCAAGGTGGGGATCGAATTGGTGCCATAGTTTTAGTTCACAATGTGACCGAACTGCGACGCCGAGATCAAGCTTTGGTGACCAAAGACGCCACCATCAGAGAAATTCATCATAGAGTTAAAAACAATTTGCAAACCGTCTCAGCTCTGCTTCGATTGCAATCGCGAAGAGTCGAAGATCCAATTGCAAGCGCTGCACTTGCCGAGGCAGTCCGCCGTGTTGCATCTATTGCAATTGTTCACGAGACTCTTTCGACCAGTTCAACCGAGACGGTTCAGTTTGATGAGGTTTACGATCGAATAGTTCACAATGCGATCGAGCTAAGCTCTCATCCCATCACATTAGCTAAACACGGTTCTTTCGGAGTATTTGCGGCGCAACTTGCAACTCCGTTAGCGCTAGTGATTACTGAATTAATTCACAATTCATTGGAGCATGGACTAGCTGAAACGGGCGACACCTTGCGCGCCGAAATTGTTCGCACCAGCGACCGCTGCACTATTGCAATTATTGATAATGGCGAGGGTCTGCCCGCAGATTTTCAGTGGGAGCAATCTTCAAACCTGGGGCTGCAGATTGTTCGAACGCTCACTGAGAATGAATTAAGAGGCACGATTACCCTGAAACGAATAAATAATGAAACTTGGGCGACCCTTGAGTTTCCGATCAGTGCAATCCGATAAGCGCCCTTAGAAGCTGTTCTGGCTCTCCATCATGCGAGCTCGATTTCGGGCGGCACGACGCTTGAGGGCGCGACGTTCATCTTCAGATAGCCCACCCCAAACCCCAGCATCTTGGCCGCTTTCTAGCGCCCATGCCAGGCAAGGTTCCTTAACTGGGCAGCGCTGACAGACCTTCTTCGCCTCTTCGATTTGGGCTAAAGCCGGTCCAGTGTTGCCGATCGGGAAGAAGAGTTCTGGATCTTCATCTCGACAGGCTGCTTCGTGTCGCCAGTCCATGCGTCTGCACTGCTCCTAAAGGTGGTTCGTTGGGATCAGCCCTTGGGTTAAGGTGATTTGTCCTAATAAGCATCGAATTCGATCGCCTAAGTGGCTATTGTCTCGCGGATCACTGGCTATAACAAGGATATCTGCTGAGAGATTCCTGCAAATATCTTCCAATGAGGAGGGATAAGTCACAGTGCCCCCGACAGGAATCGAACCTGCGCCCCCGCCTCCGGAGGGCGGTGCTCTATCCCCTGAGCTACGGGGGCTCAAGTAATAAATAATTCTAATAAGTAGTGAGGTAATTCAGCACTCTTGATTCGAACTTCATATTCAGGGGATATCTGTAACAATTCCGTTTATGAGTGAGAAAGCATATTTTGCTACCGGTTGTTTTTGGGGTGCGGAGCGAAGGTTCTGGGGGTTACCAGGCGTAATCGCAACCTCGGTTGGATATCAAGGGGGTAGTAGACCCACTCCTTCTTACGAACAAGTTTGTACTGGTGTAACGGGTCATGCGGAGACTGTCGAAGTTGAATTTGATCCTTCGGTGATCTCCTACCAAAGATTGCTCGAAGAGTTTTGGACCATGCATGATCCAACCTCTTTAAACCAGCAGGGTAACGATGTGGGCACCCAATATCGCAGTGCGATCTTTGCTACCACGCCTCATCAACTTATTGAGGCGATCAATACCAAGGATTTATACGAGGCCGAGCTCATAAAGAACGGCATCGGCAAGATTTGTACTGAAATTCAGGAGAGCGAAGGTCACACTTATTGGTTGGCTGAGGAATACCACCAAAAATATTTGGCCAAGAATCCAAACGGCTATGACTGTCATTCCTCTACCGGCGTGGCATTTCCAACTATTGCAGTGGGTTTAAGTGGCTCGCATGAGTAACGAAGGAATTTCACCGCTGCGCCCAGATGGCAGCGCATATCCAGTTCAAATCGATGAGATTGCCCTCGCGGCAACTTTGGATCCGCTTTCTTATGAAGTGCTTCGCAATGCCGCAACCGAACGTCCCTTCACCGGCGAGTACACCGATAGCGAAAGAATTGGCGTTTACAAATGCAAGGCATGCGCCGCTGAACTATTCCGAAGTGAAACCAAGTTTCACTCTGGTTGTGGTTGGCCATCATTTTATGCACCGACTGATGAGGATGCGGTCATATTAATTGAGGACCGATCGCTTTTTCCGCGAGTTAGAACAGAAGTGCGCTGTGCTTCTTGTGGTTCTCACTTAGGTCATGTCTTCGAAGGTGAAGGTTATGACGTACCTACCGATCAGCGTTGGTGCATTAATTCGGTATCGATGATGTTGGAAGAAAAGCCCTAGTTCACCAGCTCTATTTATTATCTAAAGCCTTCCAGCAGTACCAAGCTACGACGCTCTGATATCCAGCAAATTGTTCCCCAAGGGTTTCTAGTTCCTCGGGCTTCAATTGGATTGGAAGTTGGTGCAATTTCTCCCATCCGCGCCGAACTCCCAAATCTCCCACCGGCCAAAGATCTAGTCTTCCTAAATGGAACATAAGAAACATTTCCACAGTCCAGCGACCAACGCCCCAAAGCGCCGTCAACTCTTCCGAAATCTCCGCGTTGCTCATCTTAGGAAATTTCGAAAAATGTAGATCTTTATTTAGCGTGGCAGTCGTGAGCTCCATGATTGCGCGAGTCTTAGCACCCGAAACGCCGGCGCTACGAAGAACGTCGGGGGAGAGTTCGGTCATTCGCTCCGGGGTTATACGTCCATTAACCAATGCTTTTACTCTGGCAGTTATGGTATCTGCCGCTTTTATCGCTAATTGCTGCGACAAGATGGAGGTAACCAAAGTTTCATAATGGCTATGAGCTGGACGCCTACTGCCAATATCGCAAAGCTCGCTCTCTTTGATCACCGCTTTAAAGGCGGGATCAGTTTTTGCAATCTTCCTTACAATCTTTTGCATTTCTGCAGGTTCGATTAAGGTCATAGGGAGAATGAAGGGTACTCATCCGTTACGAGCACAAAGGCATATCCGTAAACACGATTCCAATATTGAATTGTCCCCAAAACTGGATGGATGGCCCACTCCGGATAAACTCCCGATGCGATCGTGGTCAACCAAGCGACGAAGGTGACTATTAGCGCATAGATAGCATAGATCGCTCCTACAATATAGAGCGGGATCGCCAAGAACCATTTAAACAGTGGGGCAAATTGATTCAGCGCCTTGCCGCCTTGGACATCTGGAAATTCAACGGCAATCTTTGGATTAGCCTCTATTGAAGGATAGTCATCCGTCAATAGAAAGAGATAAGCCCCAACGCGAGCATTTAGTTCCATCACCGCATGATTAAAAGTTAGAACATAACTGGGATATTTTCCGCGGAATAAGAGTGCAAGAAATGCTGGGGCCAAAACCATTCCGGCGCTGTATGAGAAATTGTTATCAGAGCTAAAATTTTTGGCGAAGGCGCCGAGAAAAATCAGAACTGGAAAGACCAAAATTCCACGCAATAAGGTTGTGGATCGGTCGCGTGGGCCGGTTTGAACCTCGATTGTGGTTGATATTTGGGCCATGGGCGCCTCCTTTGGCTAGGGTTACCTTCAAGGTACGGTATTTTCACTAATGATAATGAAGATTATTAGGTCTGGAGTGAATTCTTGAGTAACACTGCTTGGATTTGGACGCTGGCGGCTCTTTCACTAGTTCTCTCGTTCGATTTCGCGATGGCTTTTATCAACCGAAACCGACCAACCTCACTAAAGGCTGCCGCCGCTTGGACGCTCTTTTATGTCTCCTTGGCAATCGGTTTTGGTTATTCCTTAGGTATTTGGTCAACTCATCAAGCTCGAAGCGAGTTCTTCGCCGGTTGGATAACCGAGTATTCACTCTCTTTCGACAACCTCTTTGTTTTCATTCTGATCCTTGCAAGACTGAAAGTTGCTAAAGAACGTGAAGAATTGGTATTACTTATCGGAATTGTCTCATCATTATTTCTTCGCGGAGCTTTCATCGCTGGAGGATCTGCACTGATTAATCGCTGGTCGGCGGTTTTCTTTCTCTTTGGTGCTTTCTTGATCTACACCGCAATCCAGTTGGTGCGCGAAAGTGAAGAAGAAGAGTGGAACGAAGGTCGACTGCTTGAATTTATCAGAAATCGTGGCGCCTCTACATTTGTGGTTGCGTTGGTTGCTATCGCTACTACGAACGTTCTTTTTGCTTTCGATTCAATTCCAGCGATTTTTGGCTTGACAAAAAATCCCTACGTAATCGTCACTGCAAATATCTTTGCGCTTATGGGATTGCGTCAGTTGTACTTCTTAATTGGCGGATTGATGCAGAAATTGATTTACCTTACAGAAGGATTGGCAACAATCCTGGGATTTATTGGACTCAAATTGGTCTTCGAAGCTGCTGACCATCAAGGGTGGCATAAAGTTGCCGGCATTAAGATCCCCGTAATTTCGTTGCAAGTAAGTTTAGGATTCATCATCGTCGTTCTTGGTGCCACGACGATACTTAGTCTTTGGAAGAGCAGACAAAGTCCGGGAACCACAACCAACTAGTATTAAGTGAGATAATTGCGCCATGTTAAAAGTAGACGGCTTATCGATTTCTGAACTTCAAAAGCGCCGGAGCGCCAAGTGGAGCGGCTATGGCGATGAAGTTCTGCCGCTTCCAGTTGCCGAAATGGACTTCGAGATTGCCGAACTGATTCGCAAGACTTTAATCGAGATGTTAGAACGCTCCGACACCGGCTATTTAGGGCCGGTTCCAGAACTGTCAATCAACTTGGCAGAGTTTACAAAGGCGCGCTGGGGTTGGGAGATTGATCAAGCGCAGGTATTTATAGCAACTGATGTTGGCGTAGGTATGGTTGAGATGGCTCGAACGATTGTCTCCCCAGGAGAAACCATCTTGATTAATTCCCCCGTTTATCACAATTTTTATGGCTGGATCCGAGAGCTAAAATGCACCGCTGTCGATGTCCCGCTGAAAGTCGAGAACCTTAACTACAGTATGGATTTCGCCGCTATTGAATCTGCTTATGCGGCCGGCGTGAAGCTCCATTTCATTTGTAGCCCACACAATCCGGTTGGCACCATCTTTAGCAAAGCCGAACTTTCGCAATTAGCCGATCTGGCCAAACGTTATGGCGTGGCGATCTTTAGTGATGAGGTACATGCTCCGCTCGCATATAACGCCCCTGATTTTGTACCCTTTTTATCCGTTAGCGAAACCGCCAGGGAAGTTGGCATCTGCGTTACCGCCGCTAGCAAGGCCTGGAATCTCGCGGGACTCAAGTGCGCAACAATAATTACGCAACACCAGCGCTGGAATCAATTAGCGTTGCAAATGCCGGAATCAGTCCACTGGCGCGCCTCGCTATTTGGGGCGGTTGCATCAGCCAAAGCTTACGAATGCACTGAATGGTTAGATGCTGCAATTCAAACCATGGATCGCAATCGCCACTTATTAGCGAAGTTGCTAACAGAAAAACTTCCCGACGTTGGCTATCGAATTCCAGATTTTGGTTATTTGGCTTGGTTAGATTTCACGAACCTAAATCTTGGCGATGATCCAACTGCCTTCATACTTGAAAATGCGAAGGTTGCCTTGAATTCCGGCCAAAGTTTTCAAGCCAGCTCAAATCAGTTTGCCCGCCTTAATTTTGCTACCAGCGCGGAAATTCTTACCTTGGCAATCGACAAGATCGCAGCGGCAGTTAACTCTAAGAAATGAGTGCCAACGAATTTGATATTCTCATTATTGGGGGCGGCCATAACGGATTAGTCGCGGCTTGCTACTTAGCTCGCGAAGGACTCAGCGTTTGCATTTTAGAAAAGAACGATTCATTAGGTGGGGCGACCGTAAGCCAGAAAGTATTTTCGGATTTCGATGCCCGACTATCGCGCTACTCCTATTTGGTCTCCTTACTTCCAGACCAGATCATTTCGGATTTGGGTTTGGATTTTGAGGTTTTATCGCGCGAAGTCGCCTCCTTTACCCCCGAAAAGGTTGCAAATGAAGATTTGGGATTACTAATCACTACCGAACCCTCGAAAGCCACCCAAGAAAATTTTGAGTTACTCACTGGAAATCTTGAGGAATACCAAGCCTGGCAAGAGTTTTATGGGGAACTACATCAGATGGCGCAAGCCATTGCGCCCACCTTATTGAAGCCACTTCCCTCCCGATCCGAACTTCGAGCTCTGGTCGGCCAGCGAATTTGGGATGAAATTATGGAAGCACCTCTTGGTGAAGCGATCGAGCGCCGATTTAAATCGGATTTAATTCGAGGCATAGTTCTGACCGATGGCTTAATCGGTACCTTTGCCGATGCCCACGACATGGCAGCCAATCGCTGCTTTGTATATCACTTAATAGGAAATGGTTCGGGGGAGTGGAAAGTTCCACGCGGTGGCATGGGTCAGTTGGTCTCAGAGTTAACCCGAGTTGCCATGGAATCTAGAGTGCAATTTGTAACTTCAACAAATGTTTCTGCAATTTCTGAAATTGAATCTGGTTTTGAAGTCATAGCTGAATCAGGGATTTCCTATCGTGCGAAATATGTTATTGCGAACTGCGCGCCACAAACCCTCGCAAAATTGGCCGGAACTCCAAAGCCCGAAAGTTTGGACGGCTCCCAAGTAAAAATCAATATGCTGTTGCAGAAATTACCTCGACTAAAAAGTGGAATCGATCCAAAGAAAGCGTTTGCGGGAACCTTCCATTTCGATGAGCGATACACCGATCTGCAGTTGGCTTACGCTCAGAGTGCTGCTGGTTTTATTCCGGATCGAATTCCAGCCGAAATGTATTGCCATACTTTGACTGACAAGAGCATTCTTAGTGCCGAGTTAAATGTCGCTGGATATCAAACGTTGACCATGTTTGTAATGCATACGCCGGCGAACCTCTTTGATCAAAACCATGATCAAGTAAAAACTGAAATTGCGGCAAAGGTATTAAATCAACTCAATCAATATTTGTTGGATCCGATCGAAGAATGCCTGGCAGTTGCCAGCGATGGCTCACTCTGCATTGAAGTAAAAAGTCCCCAAGAGATCGAGAAAGAGATCGGGCTACCACGCGGCAATATTTTCCATAAGGACCTTTCATTTCCATTTCGAGAAGATGGAGAACAACCCAGCTGGGGCGTTGAAACCGCCATTCCGAACCTCTTTCTTTGTGGTGCTGGAGCGATTCGCGGCGGCGGGGTCAGCGGAATACCTGGGCATAATGCTGCTGCGGCAGTGCTGGAGCGCGTAAAAGGTTAGGCTTGCGCTATGTCTGAATCACTAGATGGCTTACATCCTGATACCAAAGTAGTTGCAGCTGGCCGGCCACCCAGAACTCCTGACGGCAATCTAAACCCCAGCATCTCGCTTAGTTCGACCAATCACCCTGGTGGACCGATTGGTTATGGCCGCTTCGGCAACGAGACCTGGAGTGCTCTCGAGAGCGCAATCGAGGCGCTTGAGCATGGGAAGACTTTGCTCTTTCCGTCGGGGATGGCCGCCATCAATGCGATTTTTGATTTGTTGCCTATCGGTTCAGTTTTGACGGCTTCGCGAAATGGCTACACCGGCGTTATGAATATATTGGCTGCCAGAGAACGCAATGGTCAACTTGAGGTGCGCTATGTGGACGTTTCAAATACCACCGAAGTGTTAGCTGCCCTGCCAGGTACCTCATTACTTTGGATTGAATCGCCAACTAATCCAGCGCTTGAGGTTGCAGATTTGCCAACAATAATTCCAGCGGCAAAAAGTCTGGGTATCGGCGTCGCAGTTGATAACACTTTTGCGACTCCGTTGTTGCAACAGCCGCTAGATATGGGCGCTGATTTAGTTATGCAATCGGTCACCAAATACTTATCGGGCCACAGCGATATTTTGATGGGCAGCGTTTCGACAAAGGATGAAGGTCTATTTAGTCGGCTGACTGATATCCGTAAATTTGGTGGCGCAATTCCAGGTCCCTTTGAAGCCTGGCTCGCACTTCGCGGTCTAAGGACTTTGGCACTTCGCTTTGAGCGCGCCCAGGCGAACGCAATGGAGCTTGCGATCCGACTTCAATCCCATCCAGCAGTCGATCGCGTTCGCTATCCGGGGCTTCCTACCGACCCCCACCACGCCACCGCTATCAAATTTATGGCGGGTTTTGGTGCTGTTTTAGCGATTGATGTGAAGGGCGGCGCCGCGGCGGCGGATAAAGCCTGCGAATCTTCGAAATTGGTCACTTACGCGACTTCGCTAGGTGGTGTGGAATCCTTGTGGGAACGTCGGCATCGATGGGGCTCCGAGAGTCCAACAATTCCCGTAAATCTGGTCCGAATTGCCGTTGGCATTGAAAATATTGAAGATTTGTGGCGCGACATAGATCAAGCACTGAGGATATCGCAGGAATAAATTCTCGCGATGGCGTAGATTTAAGCCATGTTAAAAGCGATTCGCCGCATTCTCGGCACCTTTGCTTTTTTCGCGCTGATTTTTGGAGCGCTCAAGTCATTCTTCGATTGGATGGCTCGCGGTGAAGATGATAATCACGAAGTCTTTACTGATGAGGAAGAACGCGAAGACGTTTGGTGAGCACTGAATACCTTCCTGGCGTTTGTAACATTGGTCCAGGAGAAATTAAACGACGTCGCTTAGTTGGGCTCCTCGGGCTTATCGCTACCGTTGCCACTTTTATAGTTTTGATAGGCAGTTCAGCTAATCGCCCATCCCGGCTGAGCATTTTCATCCCGGCCATGATCTTTGCAACTGGCTGGATGCAGGCGCGGAAGAAATTTTGTTTGGCTTTTGGTTTGATGGGCACTTTCAACTTCGGGGCGCTGGGAAGACTTTCTAAAGTAGCAGACCCGATCGCCAAGCGCCAAGATCTTGCAACTGTTACAAGAATTGGGGCTCAAGCTCTAGCAATTGCGCTACTAATTACGGTTGTAACTATCCTGCTTCCGTTTTAATCTTTTTTGAAATTGATCGATCAAATTATAGAAAATTGAACCAATAATTATTCCCCAAATTAAATCAATCAATAGGACCGATGCTGCCGTGATTGCGATAGTCGCTACATTTAATTTCGTAGTTTTTAACAACTCACGTAAATTAGCGGGACTGGCAATTCGATAAGAAGTACCTATAAGAACACCCGCCAAAGCTGCGGTCGGAACATGAGAAATAACGGGATTGAGCAGCATCACAACAACGATTAGAAATAGGGCATGAAATATCGCGGCCATTCTAGATTTCGCGCCAGAGCGAACATTTACGCTGGTACGCGCAATCGCACCAGTAGCCGGCATTCCACCCAGAACTGAAGCAACAATGGTGGCTAGTCCCTGGCCGAAGAGTTCGCGATTTGGTTGATATTTCTGCGCCGGTATATGAATATGTGCCATTTGATCGGCCACTCGAGCCGAGAGCAAAGATTCAATTGCACCAAGCAGTGCAATTTCAATAGCGGCAATCAAGAGAGTCGAACCTGATAGACCGTGAAAATTTACGCTCGTAAAGTTAAAAACCTTTGAGGGCAAATTTCCAACGGTTGAAGTTTTTAGATTAAAAACGGTTACGACCAAAGTGCCCACAATAATGGCGACGAAGGAGGCTGGGACGTGGACTTTAATCTTTAACCTCTTGGCCAAATGTGGATAACTAAATTTAACTGCCAGCGTAAGAATTACCAGCAAAATTGCGGTCCAGTGCAGACCAGATTTCAAGGCCGCCTTTAAGGTATCAAAAGCTACCAAAAGGGTGTGGGAGCCATGTGCCTTCGGTGCATCAAGCGCTATGGGGACCTGCTGTAGACCGATCACCATGGCAATGCCTAAAGTGAAGCCTTCCATGACCGACCAAGGTGTTTTATTAATCAGGTTTCCGGCCCTAAGTATTCCTGACAAGATAATTATGATCCCTGCAATTACCCCTAGCGGCGCAAGTGAGCTGACCCCGTATTTAGCAACTATTGGAACTAAAACAACAGTCATAGCTCCTGTGGGGCCACTCACCTGAAATTTGGAACCGCCGAAAATTGCCGCAATTAGTCCCGCAAAAATTGCTGTGATTAAACCTGCTTGTGCGCCGGCACCAGTTGTGATTCCAAAAGCTAGCGCTAGCGGAAGTGCAACGATCCCAACTGTTATTCCAGAGATTAAATCCCGACGCCAACCAGTTCTTATACCCTGATAATCGGCTTTAGTTGGGAGGAATTCGCTCAGGAACTGCATGATCGGTAAAGGTACCTTAAATAAATCTCAATTCCGGCGCTAACGAGGCGCTCTTGCTCACATCTTCAAAAATTTTTAGTAGATTGCGGCAGTGAGCAATCAAATCCCAGCGCCAAAGACTTTACATATTGTTCTGAACGGCGTGATGGAAGACTCTCGAGTCCTAAAGTGTGCCTGGTCTTTGGGAAATGCCGGTTGGGAGGTATTGGTAACTGGGGCTTCTCCTCATACCTACTCAGATTCACTAGACATTGGGTATGCCACGATCCGCCGATTACCGCTCAAAGTCGTTGTTAAGCAACAATCTGCCGCTTTTATTTTGCGAGCCCTTCGCTACTACAAGCGGCGATTTGAAGCGAAATATCTGCCCGCAAAGAAACCAATGATTCCCAATCTTCGCAAAGCGACTTCGGAAATTCTTCCGGTTGCTCTTGAATTTGGTCCTGATGTAGTTCACGCGCATGATTACACCGCACTTCCAATCGCGGGCGCTGTGGTTGATGCCATGAGGCGGGCGGGCCGAAAGGTCGCATTGGTTTATGATGCACATGAATATGTTCCTGGCGTTGCACATTTGCGAAAGCCGCTTGCCGATCTATATACCGAAAATGAGCGAAAGTACGGCGCAAAAGCCGATGCAGTTTTATCGGTGAGCGAAGGAATGTCTGATCTATTAGTTCCGCATCTAGGCGTAAGCGCGAGACCAGAGATTGTGGCCAATGATCCTTTGGTTGAGGGTCAGCAACCAGCGGTACGCAATTTGCGAAATGACTGCGGAATTGGCTCTGAAGTCCCACTCATGGTTTATTCCGGCGCCGTTGCGCCGCAACGTGGAATTCTTACTGCGGTAGAAGCTCTTCGAAAAATGCCCGGGGTTCACTTAGCAGTTATTGCCAATCCCAAAAATGAAACCGTGCTTGCACTCAAGGCTAGTGCACCGGATTTGATAGACCGGTTTCACGTTAGGCCATATGTTCCAAACGCAGAACTAGTTTCATATTTATCGACAGCAGATATTGGGCTGATTCCGATTCATCATCGGCTTAATCACGAGATTTCGCTGATCACTAAGTTTGGTGAATACATGCAAGCAAAATTGCCAATCGTAGTAAGCGATGTAAAAACCATGTCAGAAGAGGTCATCCGATTAGGAAACGGTGAAGTGTTTATCGCTGAAGATGTAGACGGTTTTGTCGAAGCGGTTAAGAAAGTTTTAGCAAACCCGGCTAAATATCGTGCGAAGTACACCTCGGAACGATTGGCCGAACGTAGCTGGGAACGACAAGCCGAAGAATTGCTGGCGATTTATTCTCGAATATCTGGAAGGGGATCGCAGGCTCGAGAACATCGTCCCTTCAAGATTTCTAAACCCGTTAAAGACTAAAGTTCAGCTGGGGCTCCGATAACACGGAAAGTTACTCCACCAAAGTTTTTCGGGTTGAAGGCTCGACGGCCATCAACAACCGCTTTAAGGCCGGGGAAGTTTTCCGCCGATAAAACTTTATATTCGGCATGGTCGGCTTGAAGAATTAGCCCTTCGATTTCTTCGCCAAGCGCATAAGGGGTAAAACCTAAGCGGATAATTTCATCGTCGCTATACATCGGATCATGAACAACAACGTTGGCGCCCTGAGCGATTAGTGCCGCAACCGTTGGGAAAACGCCAGAGAAAGCTGACTCTTTGACGCCACCGCGATATGAAATACCAAGTACCGCAATCTTCTTACCGTTTAATTCGCCCAAGGCACCATGCAAAATACTGACGGCATGAACTGGCATCCCAGCGTTGGCTTCGCGCGCCGCACGTACAACGGTGGCGGCCGGGTCATTCCATAGATAAAAGCGGGGGTAGATCGGAATGCAATGACCACCTACAGCGATTCCTGGTTGATGGATATGGCTATAAGGCTGGGAGTTAGAGGCGGCAATAACTTTTGCAATATCGATGTTCGCGGTTTCGGCAAAGATAGCAAATTGATTTGCGAGTGCAATATTTACATCGCGGTATGTGGTCTCGGCAAGCTTAGCCATTTCACTTGCTTCACAAGTAAGCAAATCCCAAACCCCGTTTGCTTGAGTTAAATCGGGGCGATCATCAAAATCTAGAACTGCTTCGTAGAAGGCAATTCCAGCAGCAGTGCTTTTGACATTGATACCACCAACAAGTTTGGGATATTTCCGCAGATCGGCAAAGACGCGTCCAGTAAGCACGCGTTCTGGAGAGAAGATGAGGTCGAAATCGACACCGGCTTTAAGTCCAGAGCCCGCTTCAAGCGCTGGGGCGAAACGATTACGAGTTGTTCCTACCGGAAGGGTAGTTTCATACGAGACCAGAGTGCCTGGCTTCAATCCTGCAGCAATTTTTGCCGTGGCATCATCCATCCAACCGAAATCTGGAATGCCATCATTGTCAACAAATAGTGGAACTACCACAACAACGGCATCGGCTTCGGAGACTGCCGCAGTTGTATCGGTAGTCGCACGGAGATGTCCGCTGGTTACTACTTCAGCGAGATACTGCGAAAGATGCGCCTCGCCAGGGAAAGGTTCGGTGCCGGCATTAACCTGATCCACAGTTGCGCCATTTACATCGCAGCCAATTACATGATGGCCTTTCTTTGCAAATTGAACAGCCAGTGGCAAGCCAATTTTTCCTAACGCAACAACGGCAATCTTCATAGGGTGATGGTTTCCTTCGTTCGAGAACTTTCTAACATTGCTTCGGCAACGGCGACTGTTGCTAACCCTTGTTCCATTGTGACAATTCGCTCTGTGGCGCCTGGCAACCCGAGCACTGCATCGCGGAATGCCTCGTGCTCAACCCGCAGCGGTTCTGGCTTAGCAAAGGCATAGCGCACTACATCGCCTTCGCTGACTCCACGAAATGCGGCAACCGAATCCCATTGCGTGAGAACCGAGGCATTGGCATAAAAAGTTAAATCGGCAGTCAAAGTATCGGCGACCAAAGTTCCACGTTCGCCTGTGACCATGGTTAAACGTTCTTTAAAGGGTGTTAACCAGTTAACTAAGTGGTTGGTAATGATGCCGTTTTTGAGCTCTCCGATTGCCGCCACCATATCCTCATGTGGCCGGCCGGATTTATGAGTAGTGCGAGCTGAGACGGTGGCGAAGGCCGATCGAGCTACCCATGCCGTTAAATCAATATCGTGGGTGGCTAAGTCTTTGACCACGCCTACGTCAGCAATTCGCGCCGGGAATGGCCCTTGGCGCCTAGTAATAATCTGATAAACCTCACCGAGGTCGCCGGCATCTAATTTTTCCCGAAGTTTTTGCAGCGCTGGGTTATAACGCTCGATATGTCCGACGGCACCTACTAAACCCTTTGCGGCAAATGCCGCAGTGATTCGTTGCGCAGCTGGAGTATCTACTGCAAGTGGTTTTTCAATTAAGGCGTGAACGCCGGCTTCAGCAAGCGCCAAGGCTAGCTCTTCATGGAAAGCGGTTGGAGCTGCAACCATTGCGTAATCAACGCCAACTTTTATTAGCTCATGAACCGAAGCGAGAACCGCACGACCACCGGCGACGCCATGTGGATCACCCATGGGATCAGAGACGGCAACAAGATCAACGCCATCCAGGGAACCAAGCACTCGGGCGTGATGGCGCCCCATCATTCCTAGGCCAACTAGTCCGGCGCGAAGTTTTGTTGTGGCCATAATTAGAGCGCCGCCGCTACTTCGTTGGCAGCCGTAACAATGGTTTCCAGATCGGCTTGTGAAAGCGATGGGTGAACTGGCAGCGAAAGACACTCTTTGATGATCAGTTCGGTTTGTGGCAAATCAAGATCTAACATAAATGAGGGCAAGCGATGGATTGGTGTCGGGTAGTAAACGCCTGATCCAACTCCACGTTCGGTCAAGCCGGCCATAAATGCATCGCGCTTTTCGGCGCTGCCACCAGGAATACGAATGGTGTACTGGTGATAAGAGTGAGTAGTACCTGGTGCTACGTGCGGGACCATGACGCCTTTTAGATTGGCATCCAGGTAGGCAGCATTTGCTTGGCGTTGTGCGGTCCAGCCGGGAAGCTTGCGAAGTTGCACACGACCAATTGCAGCATGAATATCGGTCATTCGAGTATTGAAGCCAACAATCTCGTTGCGATAGCGAATCTCTTGACCTTGGTTTCGAAGTAATCGAAGGACGCGGGCGACTTCGGCATCATCGGTAACAACCATGCCGCCTTCACCAGCGGTCATGTTCTTTGTTGGATAGAACGAGAACGAGGCAACAACACCAAATTCGCCGGCATTTCGGCCATTAAGCGAAGCCAGGTGACCCTGGGCTGCATCCTCAATAATCTTCACACCATACTTATTTGAAATCTCTTCGTAGCGATCCATTGCGGCGATGTGACCGTAAAGGTGCACTGGCATGATCGCTTTGGTCTTTTTGGTAATTAAAGTTTCGACATGATCGGGGTCCATATTAAAAGTGATGGGATCAATATCAGCGAAGATCGGAGTAGCTCCAGCTAACGCAACAGAGTTAGCGGTCGCTGCGAATGAGAAGGAAGGAACTATTACCTCATCGCCCGCTCCAACACCGGCGGCGATAAAACCTAGGTGAAGTGCCGAGGTGCCAGAGTTCATGGCGACACAATGGCGGCCACCAACATGTGCCGAGAATTCTGCTTCAAATGCCGCGACTTCTGGCCCTTGGGCCAACATTCCAGATCGAAGAACTCGATCTACGGCTTCGCGCTCTTCGTCGCCAATAATAGGTTTCGCGGCTGGAATCATTGATTTTCACTCTCTTCAACTAGTTTTTCGGGACTGATTTCAAGATAAGTATTTTGCGTGATCGGGCAACGGAAGCGATTATCACCGGCAGGTTCTAAGGGAACCCCGCTGCGACCAACCCAGCGAATTCGTTTTGCTGGAACCCCAGCTACCAGTGCATATTCTGGAACATCTTTGGTAACTACTGCCCCCGCGGCAACCAGAGCCCAGGCTCCGATCTTCACTGGTGCGATACAAACAGCGCGAGCGCCGATGCTGGCGCCATCGCCAATGGTTACGCCGACCGAATCCCAATCGCTCGCGGATTTCAAAGTACCGTCGGGGTTAATTGCGCGAGGGTATTCGTCATTTGTTAGTACTGCGGCGGGACCGATGAAGACACCGTTACCCAGCACAGCAGGTTCATAGACCAAGGCATAATTTTGAACTTTGCAGTTATCACCCAAGATTGCGCCAGAACCGATGTAAGCGCCGCGGCCAATAATGCAGTTCTGGCCTAGCTGGGCTTGATCTCGAACTTGGGCCAAGTGCCAGATGGAACTTCCTTCGCCAATGGTTGCGGTGGCATCCACATCTGCAGTGGGGGCAATCCTTATTGACACTGGCTCAGCCTACCTTGAACGCTTGATGAGGCTCTCGACCCGACTGGCAAAAGCTCCGTATTCAGCCTCACTATCCAAGTTTTGACCAGCCCAAATTCGACCGCGCTCGCGCATTTGGATTAAGGGTTTTGGATCTGACTCCCACTGGGTCAGTAAATCGGCTATGGCGATCGGATCGGTCGCGATTGCCCCGGCCTGGCTCTGCTCGATGAGCGCCACACATCGTGGCAATGGGGTTGTGATCGTGGCTAACCCAACCGCCAAGTATTCATAGAGTTTCGATGGCACTGCTTCGACGAATGCTGGCGTGGCCTCAAGCAGTGAGAGCCCGACCCAGGCACCGGCGGCGAGCTTCCAGGAATTGGCTGGGGATAGGCGGCCGTAAAAAGTAGTTCGTTCAGCGGCCGGGGTTAATAAGAATGCAGCTACTAGGGCTTTATCAGCTTGTGCTACTTGACCGACAAAATCAAAGTGCCAACCAGGCGAAAGTTGGGCAACGTCCAACATGGTTTTTAAGCCGCGGGAAGTTCGAAGATCGCCGATATATATGGCGCGCGGCTTTGGTGAAAGCTCACCGCTTTGAGTCAGTACATTCAAATCTGGAAGATTGCGAACCACAAGTCGATCTTTGGCGTGAAAGGGCGGAACTTGAGTATCAGCAACAGTCGTCAGGTCGCACTTAGCGGCGATCTTTGTTGCCGACTTGGCTATGTAATTTGCGATTGCTCCGGTTAGGCCAGTTGCCCAAGAGCGATCGCGAAGCAAGCGAACATAATCTTCATAGACATCAGCCACGATTCTTTGCCCGCGAAGCTTTGAAACTAATTTAGCCATCGGAAGTAAATCGGGAGCCAAGACAATTATCACCTCTCCCTTGGCTAGGAAAGGTAAAATTAAATCGCGCACGACTCGACTCTTGAAACCTTTGCCACCAAGCGCGACTCGAAAATCGCAACCCATCGGCGCATCCGAAGCATGTCCAAGTCCAATAACTTCAACCGAGATATTTGCGCGAATTAACGCTGAGGTCAATCTATGTAACCGAGCATCTGCAACAGAATGAGCAGAGGTGATGACGCTGACCTGTGTCATCACATATCCTCGAAGGCAGAAGGAAGGGCGCCAACATCCAAGAATTTTAGATATTGATCCACAATCGCTTCAGGCTTTCCTTTCGCTAACATCGTTCCTTTGTTCATCCAAATTGCAGTGTCACACAAATCATTTACCGTTTGAAGGGCATGTGAAACAATCACGATTGTTCGAGCCTCTGCGCAAAGTTCGCGCATTCGATTAAATGATTTCTCTTTAAATGAGGCGTCACCGGCAGATAGAGCTTCATCCAGCAACAAAATATCCGGCGTCATATTTACCGCAACGCTAAAAGCGACTCTGCCATACATCCCTGATGAGTAAGTACGAACAGGCATATCGATAAAACCGTCTGGTAGCGCGGCAAAATCGGCAATTTCTTCGGTCTTCTCTTCGATTTCATTGCGGGTCATACCTGATGCCAAGCCACCCAAAATAATATTGTCGCGCCCCGAAAGCGCCGGGTTGAATCCAACTCCCAGTGCCAACAACGTCGAAATCTTTCCATTTACGGTGATTCGGCCTTCGGTCGGTGGCAAAATTCCGGCAATTGCCCGCATCAACGTGGATTTACCAGCGCCATTTGCACCGACGATCCCTAACACCGAGCCATGGGGCACATCGAGGGTTAAATGCTTAACCGCCTCAACAACGCGCATGCGAACTTTTTCACCCTTGCTTGCCCGCATGACGGCATTCTTCAAGGTTCGCTTGGTATCAACATTGATCTTATATTTGATCGATAGATCTTCGATACGAATGGCCAGTTCTTCTGGCATCTCTAATTCGGCTTTAGATGCGGACCGCAAAATCGCGCTCCCTTGATACAAAGAAATAACCACCTATGAGAATTGCGAAGATTGCCCAAAAGAGACAACCGAGCAATTCATAAAGTGAGGGACTCTTGCCCGAGATCCAAACGCTTGACGTTGCCGAAAGCGTTGGCCCCAACGGATTTACATAAAGAAAAATTTTCTGCCAACCATGCAAGATTTCTGGACGCCATAGAACTGGCGAGGAGTACAACCAGATACGGGTCATATAGCTGAGCAATTTATTGGTATCGCGGAAGTAAACATTCATAGTTGCAAAGATCAGTGCCAGTCCAAATCCAGTCATGCCAACGCAAAGAATGATGAACGGCGCCCACAAGTAGTTAAAGCCAAGCCCGGGAATTTCGGTGTGCGGAAAGAATATTTTGCCGATGATGACCACGAAGATATAAACCGGAATGGTGGGCAGGAACTGCCAGAAGGCGCTGATGGTGCTCGAAAGTGGCAAGAGCGCCCGTGGAAAAGCTTGGTTCAAAATCAGCCGGCCGCCAGCGGTAATAGACAAGGCACCACCATTGATGCAATTTGATGCAAAATAAAAGGTAAATAGTTCGATCAAGATGTGAGCCAGCGTCGAAAGTCCACTGGTCTTGCTCGCGCTACCCCGAATCACGGTCACCAATAAGAAATAGACCATGGCTAACAAAAGCGGGTTCATAACCAGCCAGACCTTGCCTAGTTTGGAGTCCAGATATTCAGCCTTGTCGGCAAAACGGGAGAGTTCAATGGCAAAGGCTCGGCGACGCCAAAATTCTCGGAGGTAGGGACCCAGCGGCGGGAGAGAGGCCTTATGGGGTGCGAATACCTGGATTCGGGGGGCGAAATTCTCACGAGGGCTGGGCATGGTGGCCTAAGTCTGCCATCTATTGGGCTGTGAATTACACAGTGGGGGTCAATCCCCCCACGCGAGGCGCCGACAGCCAGCAACATTCCGCCTGATCCCACCAATTTTGGCGGGAGCCCTTATCTCAATAACGAAAGGTCCAGATGAAAAACCTTGGAAAATCCCTAGTCGCGCTCGCGATCGCCAGTTCTCTCGCCATTCCTATGGTGGCCGCCTCCGCATCCGGTACGACACCAGTAACGCCAGTCGGTGGCACTAACACCACCAGCGGGGTAACCGCCCCGGTGACACCTGAAGTTCCCGTTGCGCCAGCACCGGCGGTCAAGAAAGTCGTAAAGCGCGCTAAGAAAGCAACCGCTACCAAAAAGAGCGCTGCAAAGAGCAAGCGCACCACCAAGAAAGCTGCAATCAAGAAGCGCCCGATGAAGAAGCGCGTGCGTCGCGTAAAGGCTGCGCTTTAGTTAGAAAGGTCTCAGGGAATGTAAGGGGTGCTCTTACCGAGCACCCCACACCGAAGCCTTGTATTGAGTATTCTCAAGGAGTAACTTCCTTAGTGCCGATGTACGAGAGAGGTAGTTCAATGGAAATTGTTTTTCATACTCGCAACGGAGAGCTCGCCGAAGATTTTCGCGGAATCGTTAAAGAGAAATTAATTTCCTTGGATCGCTTCAGCATCACAATAGAAGGAATAAAGGTAGAAATTATTCATGAGCCAAATCCGCGATTTGGTAAAAGCTCACATTCGGTATCGCTCACAACCAATGGGAGCGGACCCTTTCTCCGTGCCGAGGGCCAAGCTTTCAATGATGTTGCTGCCTTTGATTTAGCGGTTAATAGCTTGGAGCTGCAACTACGCAAGCATCACGAGCGCGCAAAAGATTATGCCCGCGAGTCACTTCGCCAGAAAGATGTCGTAGGCGAATAATTTAGGATTCTTTAGTCAGCAAGACTTTAGGAAGCGCAGCAAGCACATCAGTTGCTACGACAGGTGAGGATTTAGTGGCTGCCAACTTTCCGGCCAAGCCATGAGCCTTGACCGCTTTAATTGCAATCTTGGCCGCCGCCTCGAAAGTTGTTGGTCGCCAAGAGGCCATCATTGAGCCCATCAGCCCAGCCAAAATGTCGCCGGTACCGGCGGTCGCTAGCTCTTTGCCGCCACTCTTTTCAATATGGCCAAAACCGGAGGGCGTTGCAATAACCGTGCCTGGCCCTTTTAAAACCACGATTACATTTAGCGCCGCCGCCATGCGTAGCGCACTCTTTTCCCGATCATCAATTTTAAATCCCAACTTCTCTGCTTCGCCTTCATGTGGCGTGATAATTGTTAGACCTTCGTGAGCCGTGCCAGCTAGCGTCATTGCCGAACCATCAAGGACGACGATCTTGCCCGCTGGAAAACTCGTTACCTCGGGGGAGCCGGAGCCCAGCACCCAAGCATCGGCCATTCCTTCTTCAATAGTAGTTATCGGAACCACATCGGGATAAGCCTGCAACACAAGTTGAGTTGGAAAATTGGCTTGAGATAAGTATTTAACATAGCCCGCGCCCCCACGACGAGCGCCACCAACACAGAGAACTGCAGCGCCCGGGTATTTTTCAGAGCCCGCCACGATCCCGACTACCCCCCGACTGTATTTGTGGGCATTTATATTGACTTCCGGAAGCAGCGGTTCCATCTCTGTTGGCATGACTAGATCATAAAGGCGAATTGGCGCTATATAGAGTGCCACCACTCCCTAGAAACAAGACATCCCCATTGTCTAGACTCATTTCAACGAGAAGCAGATATTGTTCCCGCAAACGAGTTAGGAGAGATTTAATGAAATTATTGTTCATCGATCTCAACCACCCGGCCCACTACATCAATATGGGAGTCCTCTCAATTTCCCTCGGGAACTTGATCATGATTCTCTCGGTAGTGGCGCTCTTCGTCTTAGCGCTCGCACTCCCATTTCCAATGCACGATGATGAGGAGTCACACAAATGACTAAGTCCAAAATGTGGACCGTTCGTGTGCGCGAAGCAACGGTTGAAAAATTCGAACCAACTGACCTTTTGCCCGACCATCAACCTGCTTACGTAACCTCTTGGATCTATGTAGCTGGCGTCGCAACCATCGCAGCCTTCGTATCACTTTTTATCACGGGGTTAGTTCTGACCCTCGAAGGTCCAGCATGGTGGCATAACTCTTCAGTTGGTCATTACTTTAACTCGGTCCACCTCTGGAGTGTTGAACTCTTCTTCGTATTTATGGTGGTCCATCTATGGGGCAAATTCTGGATGGCGGCATGGCGTGGCAAGCGAATGATGACCTGGATTACCGGTGTCGTTTGTTTCTTAGCTTCGATCATTACCGGCTTCACTGGCTATTTGATTCAAGGAAACTTTGATTCACAATGGATCGCAACCCAGGCAAAAGATGGCTTTAACGCCATGGGTATAGGTGCTTACTTCAATCCACTAAACACCGGTCAAGCCATGCTGATTCACGTCGCACTGCTTCCATTGGTACTTGGTGGTTTGATTGGTTGGCACGTGATTCTGGTTCGTCGTCACGGCGTTGTTCCACCTATTGAGGCTGGCGGTGCAGAATGAGTCCAGCACTTTCAAAGCACGATCCTTCAAAAAAATGGAGTGGTCCTACCCGACCATACGATTTAATTAAAGAAGCCGTAATTGCAATTGTGATTGTTGGAATTCTTGCCGGCGGCTTAGCTGCAGTTTTCAGTTCACCTGATGAGCCAGCGCTTACGCTGAAATCATGGGCGCTAACCGATCCTGCTGACTTCGTTCAGACCGCCACCAGCGAACTTGCTGGTACTTCCGGAACTGCCGGATATGGGGCGCCTTACAACACAGCATCAGATGGTCAGGTACTTGGACCACTGAAGTTGCAGAAGTGGGCCGGCGTTCGAATTCCTATTAATACTGCCAAGGATTTTGTGGTTAGGCCGCTGACAATTCTTCCTGATAATGCGACACAAACCGCTGTCAGTGCTTGGAATGTCGGGAGCGCCGATCAGCAGACAAAATGGGCAACCGCATATGGCGACGCGTTAGCGAAGTCGCCAAAGGCGCTGTCATTACCGGATACCAACAATTCATATGGACCAGTTCCAACCATGATTACCTCCCTGCTTGGAATGGCCATCAATGGTGCGTTGGACGGCGCGCTAACAACTAGTGATACGCCACTTCCAACTGACTTCACCAAGCCGATGCTCTTTATCGCAGACAGCGGAACTTACTTCCCGGACTACGCGGCAGCTCGACATTTGCATGGCGATCAATGGGGCGTAATGAATGAGACCGGTTCATGGCCAGGACAATCTTGGTTGTGGCTCTTCTCTTTCTTCTACCAAGTAGAGCCTTTCAAATCTTCGGATAACGCCGATACATGGGTAATGGGGCTCTTGGGAGTGCTCAGCGTCGCTCTCATCTTCCTTCCGTTTATTCCATTCGTCCGCAGAATTCCTTACCGAATTCCCGTTCACCGGATCATTTGGCGAAATTGGTATCGAAGAAAGCAGGACTAACTCGATAATCACGCCTACCCTTGGTAGGCATGAGAAGCAAATTACTGAACGCCACGATCTACACGTTTCTCTACGTGTTCTTGATCGTGGCGTCAGTGGCATCTGGAGCACATTTTGTGGCCAATCACGTAGCTCAACTTGGCGCTACTTCAAGTGCCATCGTTAGCCAAGTTGGAGTTCAGCGGGACACCATCGTTCCGCTAGTCATTGATCAAGTGATCAAGAGTTCAGATCCAAAACAGGCCGCGACGATTGCGAAGAATCGCAAACAGATTACCGAAGCTATAAGTTCGTTACTTGCGGACCCAGAACTTTCAGGTGCGCTAGCGCAAGCCGTTGCTCCGATAGGCGTGGCTCTTGCTGGCGGTCAGAAGAGCGCCACAATTGACATCTCAAAACTTATTTCGCTGATTGCAAAGAAAGTAAATACCAGTGCCGGTAGCACTGTTATTTCAGCAAAGGATTTAGCCACCATCAAGAAGAGCCAGATGGTTGATCTGACAACATCAGCAAAGACTTTTCACGCGGTAAATTCCATTATTTCCAGCTTTCTGCTCGCTTGGGCTGGAGTCGTATTTTTTCTGGTGCTCTTGTTTTGGCGCCGCCGCAAACTAGCCTTGAAAACCCTTGCAATCCTGCTAATGACCCAAGGAATTCCAATCTTGGCACTTTGGGAGTTCGCGCCAAAAGTTGCTATTCACTTCGTAACTGCAAATCAAAACAGTGAGTTGGCCGCAGCCCTATTTCCTATTGCCTATCGCGAAGTTACGGGTTTCACATCGATTCTGGGAATTATTTACCTTTTATTGGCGGTTCTTCTCTACGCTGGCTATAGATTTACTAAGTCGAAAGCCGTTGTCACCGAATAAGGGATAGTTAATGCATAAAGTTCTATCGGGCCTTCAAGAAGGTTGGTGGATGTTCTTTGACACCTTCTGGGCGTTGATTCTCGGCTTTACCCTCTCTGGAATTGTTCAGGCCTTCGTTTCCCGCAAGCAAATGCGTGCCGCCTTGGGAGACCATCAACCCAAAACAATCGCCAAGGCATCCTTTTTTGGGATGGTTAGCTCCTCATGTTCTTATGCCGCCAGCGCACTTAGTAAAAGCCTTTTTAGCAAAGGTGCGGATTTCACCGCCTCAATGGTCTTTATGTTTGCCAGTACCAATTTAGTTATTGAACTTGGGTTAGTTCTTTGGATTCTGATCGGGTGGCAGTTTGCGGCCGCCGAATTTGTTGGTGGCATGATCATGATTACCTTGTTGACCATTTTGTTGCCGCGAATTATCCCGGCAGAACTAATAAATAAATCTCGGAGCGAACTTAATAACGCCGACTCTGAGATCTCCGAATCTTCAGATTCCATTTCCACCAAGATGAAAAGCCGACGCGGTTGGAGTGATGCTGCTGGTTACACCATTGGCGATTTCACCATGCTCCGCGGCGAACTGGTTATTGGCTTTATCGTTGCCGGATTAGCGGCAACTTTGGTATCGGTTAATTTCTGGCAGTCACTTTTCATATCCGGGCACGGTTTTTGGTCAGCTCTAGAAAACGCGGTCATTGGGCCGTTCTTGGCGTTCATCAGCTTTGTCTGCTCCGTTGGAAACGTTCCGCTGGCTGCCGCGCTTTGGCACGGGGGAATAACTTTTGGTGGCGTAATCGCCTTTATCTTCGCGGATTTAGTGGCTTTTCCGCTGGTGATGATTTATCGCAAGTACTACGGCGCCAAATTGGCTATGCGCCTTTCGCTGCTCTTTTGGTTTGTTATGAGCCTAAGCGGATTGATAACCGAAGGAATTTTTCAGCTCGTTTCACTGATCCCGCACGGTGGGATGAATATGGAAATGAGCACTAAACATTTTGGTCTCAACGCAACAACGATTCTCAACGGGATTTCCATTGCCGTCTTGGCAGTGGTTTATTGGTTATATCGAACCAGAGATAAGTTTGGAGTCAGTATGGAGTTCGCAAAAGATTATGTCTGTGGCATGCAGGTACGTATCGCAGATGCCCCAGCCCAAGGCGAATACAAGGGCACGATGTATTACTTCTGTATGCCAGGTTGCAAAGAGTCCTTCATGGCCAAACCGGAGCAGTACCTAAACGCTTAATTAGTTCGCATCGACAGTTTAATTTTTAGGACGGGCAGCTCATCCCGAATTCGGCCTGCACCGAGGTTGGAACTTTTCCGCAGCCCACAGTCGCGGTGCCAAAATCTACAATCTGCCATTTTCCGGCGACTAAGTGCGCCCAGCCATAGGCATCGTCCGTAACCGGCAAATATGGAATCGAAGTAAAGATTAACCACGACGAATCTTTCGTGGAAAATCGCTGGTTTACTATCGCCGCGAAATATTCATCGCTACCTTGCTGCAATTTTCGAATCTGAACTGCAATGGAATCTGGAACCAATTTATTACCCGTGTAGTTCTTGCTATCCGGGGCGAACGTTGATGGGTATTGGCCCAAAATCGACCAGGGGATCACAACTCTGGAAAGCTGGCCGGTAATTGCCTGCGGCCACACGATCGTCCAACCCGCCTCTGTAGCCAGGCCACGGGGGAGGGGTAGGGCGATTTGGCTCTTAACCGCCGCCGGATCCCAGTTAACTAGTTGGGGGTGCGAAGCGGTGAAGTTAGTCACCAGGAGCTTTATGCCATCGCGCAACTTTGGGTCATCTGGTCGAGCGTTCCCCGAAGGTAAACAGGCGGCTAACAATAAGAACGCCGGAATTAAAAGGGCTATCCGCCATCGTTTCATCGTTGAAGTCTAGCGAGGCTGGATGCTTGAAACCTGGTCGCTTTAAGAGCATGATTCAAAATGGGACGACTACTTAACGAACTGGAGGCGCCATGAAGATTAACTCGCTCATATCGGGAAAAAAGGTGGAGACCATCTCTCCCAGCGCCAGCGTTCATGACCTGGTGAATATGCTTAATACCTATCACGTAGGCGCTTTAGTAGTCTCCTCCGACGGTAATCGCATCGAGGGCATCGTCAGCGAACGAGATGTTGTGCGAGCCATGCCCGGAAAACTCGATCAGCTTATTGATATGCACGTTCGAGACTTAATGACGGTTGAAGTTTCCACTTGCACCTCAGAGGCAACTATTGCCGAGTTAATGACCATGATGACCGAACGTCGAATTCGACATATTCCAGTGGTTGACGAGAACGGCGCTTTGCTTTCGATCGTCTCAATAGGAGATGTTGTTAAAGCTCACATATCAGAGATTGATTCCGAACGCCAAGCACTACAAAGTTATGTAACTAATTAATAATTAGTTATTTTCCAAACCGCGCATTAGAACTTCTTCATCAGCGCGCTCCGCTTCTGAGAATGCAATCGGGCTGGCAGGAACTCCTGCATCGTGAAGCGCTTCGCGGTAGGCGGCGATTGCCTCATCCAAATATCCCAAGCCAGAGTAGATATCGCCGAGCTCTCGCCAAGCCAATGCATTTTGGCGCGATGGCTCCATTGAAGACAAACTAGTTCGCGCGGCTGAAAGATTCATGGAAGATTCCACGACTTTACCTAAACTGATTTGTGATCGAGCGACGAGCAAATAAGCTTCAGCTCTTTGTAACCGATCAGCATCACTTCCCATTCGATCCAGAGCTGAAGTGCTTATCTGATAAGCGCTTTGGTAATTGCCAGAGAGCCATTCAACGCGGGCTTGTTCAATATTCATATTCGCAATATCCACCGCAGTGCCCGATTCGGCTAGTAATCCAGCCGCACGAAGTAATTGCGCGCGAGCTTCGCTGACATCCGGTGGCGATTGGCGATTGAATAACCATGCGATCGTAACTCTGAGTCGCCCTTCGGCGCGAGCATCATCAGCTTCGGAGAAGAGACCTGCCGCCCGTTGAGCGAGCATAAGTGCTGTAGCGGTATCTTGCATCGCATCTGCGGAAACGCTCGCATTCCACAAAATTGATGCTCTTGCTTGAGGGCTGGATTGATCATCGAAAATTTCGAGCGCTGAACTAGAAAGATCGAAGGCGCGAATGTAATCTCCGCGCAAATAATGAATTGCAATTGCGCTGGAAAGTAATCGAGCATAGGTTGCAGAATTTTGTAGTTCCAGCGGAACTCGCTTCTGTGATGACTCAACAAGTTCAAGCGCCGTCACAAAATCGCCGGCTTGTCGGGCATAACGACTCAAATCAATTGTCATCTCGATCACTTGCAGCGGTAAACCAGCGCCATCTGCTATAGCGATAGCTTTCTGAAGTTCCGACTTTGCATTTTCAAGATCGCCGAGCATCTCAAGGGACTGGGCTAGCAGGTAACGAGATTTCACCTCAAATTCTGAATCTGCAATGACGATCGATTCAGCTAAGAATTTGCGGATCAATTTTGCGGCGAATTCAGCATCGCCATTCTTAAAGGCCATTTCTGCAAAGAGAAAATCTTTTCTTCGTGATTGATTGGAGGTCGCGTCCGGTCCATCTTTCAAGAGTTCGAGCGAAACATTAAGTCGAGTCGCTAATTTGGCGATAATTTCATCGGATGGTTGGCGTTTACCGGCCTCAATCAAGGAGATGTGACTTACGCTGGCGATGCCAATTGCAAGTTCTGGTTGGGTTAACCCCATCTGGGTTCGGAGCTGCTTGAGGCGACCACCAAAAGATTCGTTTTCCATGGCTTGACAATAGCACTTGACGCTGATTTACTACTGCTGTTCCAAACTTGACAGAGACTTCGGTATCGGATTTAATTAGGAAATCAGTTGAGGGACTGGTTTTACGCCACTTATTGAGAGGAAAGCACCAAGATGGTTAAGAAGATTATTGCGGTTTCCGCGGCTTTATCCTTGGGTTTTCTCTTCATTGCGGCCCCAAGCGACGCTTCAACTAAGACCCGTTCGACGAGCACGAGCACGGTCAAGGTAATCAGCGCACCGGTCATTTCAATGAGCTACGTCTTTGGACCTGATCTCTGCTGCTAACTAACCCGGTTCGCCGGAACTAGATTTGTAGGAACCACCCCGTCCCAGGGTGGTTCCTACAAAACCCTTTAGCTCTCGTAAACTGAGAGTTTATTTCGTGTGCCACGCGCACGACGTTTGTGATTCTTGCGCGAGGTAGCGCGGCCAAAATTTCCCCATGTCCGCGATGCCTCTTATTCAAAGTAACCCCAACCTCACCGTTGGGGTTACTTTTGTATCGCACGTCACAATCAATGACCGATCGTTCAATTCGGTTAACGCATGAAGAGAAATAATCAGCTGAAATTCACTTTGGAATCTGAACTCAAAGTCTATTCACGCGAATTTTCCAAATCCTATCGCCGAAGAATTATTAGCGCTCTGGTTGCGGCGCTAACTTTTTTTGGTTTTCTTGCCGGCACTGAAATGCCAGCATTCGCAGCAGCTTTAAATTTAACCAACCTAACGATCAGCGCAGGAACCCTTACTCCAGCTTTCAGCGCCACAACTTATGCGTACACGGTTTCTGAACCAAATTCGCAACTTTCGATCACGGTGATGCCGTTCGACACCATCAATGGTGGCGTTATTAAAGTGAATGGAACCACCGTTTCCAGCGGTAATCCTTCTGGCGCAATTGCACTGTCGGTGTTACCAGCTAGCAACACAATCACAATTGTGAATTCTCAAGGCGGAAACAGTTCTACCTACACCTTGACGGTGACCAGACCCGATGCGGTTCCAGGTGCTCCAACTTTGGGTGTAATTACGCCCGGGAATACGCAACTATCGGCAGCATTCACCGCCGGTACTAATACCGGCTCTGCAATTTCGACATACCAATACTCAACAGATGGTGGAACTTCGTGGCGTAATCGTCAAACAGGCAGTACCGCTTCGCCGATAGTGTTTACAACACTGTCAGTCGATGGAACCACACCTCTTACAAACGGCACCGCTTATCCCGTGCAAATTCGTGCAGTCAACGCTGCTGGAAATAGTGCAGCAACCGCTTCAACATCAGCGACTCCTGATGTCGCGCCAGCAGCTCCAACTTCAATCGTTATTACACCAGGAAATGCGCAACTATCAGTTGCCTTTGCTGCTGGGACAAATACTGGCTCGGCTATTACTAATTACCAGTACTCAACTAATGGCGGAACCAACTGGCTGACCCGTCAAACCGGAACTACAGCTTCACCCTTAGTTATCACAACTCTCTCCACCAACGGCACCACTCCATTAACCAATGGCACCAGCTATAACATTCAGATTCGTGCGTTAAACACAATGACCGGTGCTGCTACTGCAACTACCGCAGCGGTTCCAAATGTTGTGCCAGGTGCGCCAACAATTGGAGTTATAACTCCAGGCAATGCTCAACTCTCAGTTGCATTTACTGCCGGTACTAATACCGGCTCCGCTGTTACTACTTACCAATACACAACCGATGGCACCAACTGGCTGACTCGGCAAACTGGTACGACTGCATCGCCTTTGGTGATCACGAAACTATCGGCTGATGGGGTAACGGCGCTAACAAACGGAACCAGCTATCCAGTTCAAATTCGTGCGGTCAATCTCGCTGGAAATAGCGCCCCTTCTTCCTCATCTTCTGCGACCCCCGATGTAGCACCAGGAGCTCCAACTTCAATCGTTATTACACCAGGAAATGCGCAACTATCTGTTGCTTTTACCGTCGGCACAAATACGGGTTCTGCTATAACCACCTATCAGTACTCAACTAATGGCGGAACCAACTGGCTCACACGCCAGACTGGTTCTACTCTTTCGCCAATAGTTATTACAACGCTTTCTACCAATGGAACCACACCGTTAACCAACGGAACCAGCTATAACATTCAAATCCGGGCGTTTAACACTTTAGCTGGAACTGCAACCGCGACGACCGCTGCAACACCAGCGACTACTGCCGGTGCGCCAACTGCCATAGTTATAACACCTGGTAACGCCCAATTGTCAGTTGCTTTTACGGCGCCAGCTTCAAATGGTGGCTCCGCAATTACGACTTACAAGTATTCAACTGATGGTGGTGCTACTTGGCTGACCCGCCAAACTGGCACTACAGCATCACCTTTGGTTATCACAAAACTTTCTACTGATGGGCTCACCGCGCTAACAAACGGCACTAGTTACCCAGTCCAAATTCGTGCAGTTAATGCCGCAGGCGATGGCTTGCAGACTACTTCAACATCAGCTACGCCCGATGTAGCACCAGGAGCTCCAATTTCAATCGTTATTACACCAGGAAATGCGCAACTTTCTGTTGCCTTTACTGCTGGGACAAATACCGGCTCTGCGATAACGACTTATCAGTACTCCACGGATGGCGGTACTACTTGGCTTAATCGTCAAACTGGCACCAACGGAACACCTCTCGTTATAACAACGCTTTCGACAAACGGAACTACCCCATTAACCAATGGCACCAGTTACAGCATTCGCATTCGAGCATTTAACACAATGGCCGGTGCGGCAACAGCAACTAGCCCATCAACTCCGTTTACTTCCGCGGGGGCACCGACCGGAATTGTTATTACGGCCGGCAACGCTCAACTTTCCGTGGCTTTTGTCGCACCAGCTTCAAATGGCGGCTCTGCTATTACAACTTACAAGTATTCAACTGATGGTGGTGCTACTTGGCTGACCCGCCAGACGGGCACCACAGCTTCACCCTTAGTCATTACAACACTTTCCACAAACGGCACCACGCCTCTAGCTAATGGAACTAGTTACCTCATTCAAATTGTTGCCGTTAACGGTGCTGGCAACGGAACGGCTACGGCTTCAACTTCTGCAACGCCAATCACGGTCGCTGGGGCGCCAACAATTGGAACCGCCACCGCTGGATCCTCGTCAGCGACGATTACCTACACTGCACCAGTCTCTAATGGTGGCTCTGCCATTACTTTGTACACCGCTACCTCTTCTCCAGGCGCCCTTACTGGAACTCTCGCAACTGCAGGTTCTGGCACCATAACTGTTCTTGGTTTAACCCCTGGAACTGCATACACCTTTACGATTACAGCAACGAATGGCGCAGGAACTTCTCTTCCATCAGCCGCATCAAACTCCGTT